>Ga0180438_10003752_pt1 | contig 22583 bp, 18 predicted proteins | sample SS_ome_12_FD_132455 | JGI IMG/M metagenome (GOLD analysis project Ga0180438, IMG submission 132455) | Hypersaline lake sediment archaeal communities from the Salton Sea, California, USA - SS_3_D_2 metaG | ecosystem: Environmental > Aquatic > Non-marine Saline and Alkaline > Hypersaline >...
ACGGCACCCAGAGCGTCCGGGCGCTGCTTTTTGACCTGCGCGGCAACCTGGTGGACAAAGCGCGGGTGCCGCTGGAATCCTACTTTTCCCCTCGGCCCGGCTGGGCTGAACAGCACCCCCAGTACTATTGGGAGAACCTGTGCCAGGCGTGCCAGGCGCTCTGGGCGCAGACGAGTGTGCCCCAAGAGGCAGTCGCAGGCGTAGCCCTGACCACCCAGCGGGCGACGATGGTCAACGTAGACGAGGCCGGCGAGCCACTGCGCCCGGCCATCGTCTGGCTGGACCAGCGCCGCACCGAGGGGCTGCCGCCAGTGGGCGGCCTGTGGGGCCTGGCCTTCCGGCTGGTCAACATGCGCCAGACGGTGGCCTACTTTCAGGCCGAGGCCGAGGCGAACTGGCTCTGTACCCACCAGCCAGAGACCTGGGACAAGACGCACAAGTATCTCTTCCTGTCTGGCTATCTGACCCACAAGCTGACGGGTCGCTTTGTAGATTCCATCGGTTGCCAGGTGGGTTACGTGCCTTTCGACTACAAAAACCTCCGGTGGGCGTCGAGTTGGGACTGGAAGTGGCGAGCCGTGCCGATGGAGCCGGAGAAACTGCCCGAGTTGATCCCGCCGACCGACATCCTGGGCGCGATCACGCCGGAGGCCAGTGCTGCTACCGGCATCCCGGCTGGCCTGCCTCTCGTCGCCGCTGCCGCAGACAAGGCGTGCGAGGTCATTGGCGCTGGCGCGCTGGAGCCGCACGTCGGCTGCCTGAGCTATGGCACCACCGCCACGATCAACACCACCCACCGGCGATACATCGAGGTCATTCCCCTCATCCCGCCCTACCCGGCCGCCGTTCCCAACGCATACAGCCTGGAGATCCAGGTCTATCGCGGCTACTGGATGGTCAGTTGGTTCAGAAAAGAGTTCGCCCATCGTGAGCAGCGCATTGCCGATGAGCGGGGCATCGCGCCGGAGACGCTGTTCGACGAGCTGGTGAACCAGGTGCCGCCTGGCTCCATGGGTCTCATCTTGCAACCCTACTGGTCGCCCGGCGTCAAAGTGCCTGGCCCGGAGGCCAAAGGGGCCGTCATCGGCTTTGGCGACGTGCACACACGGGCACACCTCTACCGCGCGATCCTGGAAGGGCTGGCCTACGCGCTGCGCGAGGGGCTGGAGCGCACGGTGAAGCGCAGCGGCGTGCCCGTCACCGAGCTGCGCGTCTCCGGCGGCGGTTCCCAAAGTGACGCCGCCATGCAGCTCACCGCTGACATTTTTGGCCTGCCCACCTCCCGCCCCCACCTCTACGAGACCGCCGGCCTGGGCGCAGCCATTGACACTGCCGTCGGCCTGGGCCTGCACCCTAACTTTTCGACCGCCGTCCGCGAGATGACCCATCACGGTGACACTTTTGTCCCCAACCCGCAAACGCGAGAGATGTACGATGGCCTGTACCACCGCGTCTACAAGCGGATGTACCGCCAGTTGAGACCACTGTACGAAGAGATTCAAGAGATCACGGGCTATCCGGCAAAGGTGTGAGGTTGGCGTCTGGTGCTGTAGAAATCACGAATAGAATTCGCTTATTCGTGACAAGTTATCCTCTGGAACACTAGAACATAATTCGAGGTATTTTACCTATGTGTGGCATCTTTGGTATCATCAGCGAACGGGAGCAAACCCTGGGGCCCATTCTCGTCGAGAGTGGCAAACGGCTGGCCTATCGTGGCTATGACTCGGTGGGTTGCGCCACCGTGGCCGCCGACGGGACGATTGACCTGCGCAAGGGAGTAGGCCGCATCGAAGACGTGAGCGCAGAACTCGACTTTGCTGCCATGCGTGGCCTGCGGGGCATCGCCCAGCTCCGCTGGGCCACCTTTGGCGCACCGTCCCACGCCAACGCCCAGCCCCACCTCGACTCCGACGGCGACCTGGTTGGCGCCCACAACGGCAACGTGGTCAACAACGTCCAACTGCGGGAACTGTTCATCCGCGAGGGGCTGACGGTGCGGGGGACCAACGACGGCGAGACGTGCGTCCATGCAGTGGAGCGTCACTTTGACCGCAATGGCGGCGACATGCTGGCCGCCATCCGGGCGGCCTACGCCGATCTGGAGGGCGACTATGCTTTTGTCATCACCCATCGCGACGACCACCGGCTGTACGCCATCAAGAAAGGCTCTGGGCTGGTAGTTGGCGTGAGCGAGAGGCAGGCTTGCGTCTCGTCGGACCTGCCGAGCCTCCTGCCTCTCACGCGGCGCATCGTGCGCATCCACGATGGCGAGATCGTCGTCCTGTCGCCGGGAGCCGCAGAGATCTATAGCGTCCACGACGGTGCCCGCATCGAGCGAGACGAAGAATGGTACGACGGCCCGATCGAGGTGGCAGAAAAGGGCGGCTATCCTCATTTCATGCTCAAAGAGATTCACGAGCAACCGACGGCAGCCGCTGAGTTGCTGCACCTGCTGAACAGTTCACCCCACGTGGACCGCTTCGTGGAGGGTCTGGTTGCGCCGGGCGATCGGCCGGTCTACCTGGTAGGTAGCGGCACGAGTTACTACGCCTGCCTGTGGGGCGCATATGCCTTCAACCAACTCGCCAGACGTCCCGCTGTGCCGGTGCTGGGGCCACAGTTCATCGAGCAGTGCGGGGAGAGCATCAGCCTGAAGGACGTAGCTGTTTTTGTCAGCCAGAGCGGTGAGACCAAGGACGTGCTCAACGCGGTCAAGGTGATGCGCCAGCGCGAAGGACGGGTGCTGGGCATCCTCAATGTCCTGGGTTCAGCGCTGATGCACCACAGCGATATCTATCTCCCCTTGGCTTCGGGCTACGAAATCAGCGTGCCGGCGACGAAAACGTTCCTCAATCAGTCCGTGTTGTTCCTCTACCTGGCCTATCGTCTGGCCGGTCGCGACGCGAGAGAACTGGAGACTCTGCCCAACCTGCTGACCCGTACCCTTGAGACTGTAGACAGCGCAGCTCGCCAGGTAGCCATCTACCTAGACAGGTGGAATGACATGTACTACCTGGGCTACGGCGTCACTCACCCCATCGCCCTGGAAGGAGCCCTGAAACTCAAAGAGATCACCTACGCCCACTGCGAGGGTATTTTCAGCAGTGAATTCAAGCATGGGCCGCTGTCGGCGGTGCAAGATGGCTACCCTGTGGTGTTCATCACCGCGCCTGGCGACGAAGCCATGATGATCAACCATGTCAATGAAGTGACCACCCGGGGCGGGCGGGCCATCGCCATTGCCGCCGAACACTCAGCACTGCGGGCCAACGTCCACGACTATCTGGTCCTACCGGAAGCTGATCGCTTCCTGGTCCCCATCCTGGCAACGGTAGCGGTCCAGCTCATAGCCTATCACATGAGCGTGACGCGAGGCATAGACCCAGACTTTCCGCGCAACCTGAGCAAAACACTGACGGTGGACTAGAAAAAGTAAAGCCTATTCCCCTAGGTCTGACAGGTCCAAGGAGTGGTCCCCCTGCGCTTCTTCTTCCTCTGAAGAAGCCGTGGCTGCGCGCAGCACGACGACCAGCACCACAGCCAGCGATAGAAAGATGATGCCGCTGGCGTCGTATAGCGCTGTCATCAGGTTGCCCAACATGGTGGGGGGTGGCGGCAGTGGCGTTGGGGTGGGGGGCGGCGTCGGGGTGGCCGCCTCGGGGCAATAGTCGCCAAGAGCCACGTGAACCTCGGGAACATCTACCACCGAAACGCCCCAGTCATCGTGTGTGGTAGAGCGGCAGCCGCCCGGGTTGACTTCGGAGATGAAATAGTTGCCCGGCGGCAATCCTCGAAAGCAGTGAGGTTCGTCAAAACCGTTGGTCAGATATTCCGCCACGACACCCCGTTCGTCCGAGACGGTGATGAATGCGTCAGCGAGCCGTCCATCAGCCGGGTCCTGCACGCCGTTACCATTGTGGTCCTCAAATACCACCACGCAGATGGTGCCCGTGACCGGCGTGGGCGTAAAGGTAGGCCAGGGAGTATATGTCGGCGTCGGACTGCGGGTAGGTGTGGGAGGGGTAGACGGCGGTGGGGGCGGCGGTGAAGCTACCAGGCTTGCGTCGTCCCAATAAGAATCGTTGTGCTTGACACGATAGAGTGGCGCGCCTCGTACGAACGCAGTCACGGTAGAAGATTGGGCCGTGGCTGTCACTGTCAGTTGAACCCACTGGTTGTATTCCCTCACCGGCTCAGACCAGAGGACATTGGGAGAACTGCCGTCGCTTCCCCCTGTGGGGTCAATGCCGGCAGACACTTTATAGTCTCCGTGATTCTTTATGTCATCTGGGTTGTCACCCGAACTAGACCAGACCTGCACCCAGATGGAGAAGGTGACCCGATAGCCCTGGGGAACGGTCACCTGCTGGTAGATTCCCGCAACGTGGGTGGAAAAGGTGGTAAAGTATTTCTGGCCATACTCCCCGCCGTGGACGCGGCGATAGCCATACAGACGCGCATCCTCCGGCTTGTACTCTGGCCGGCGAAGGTAGCCCACTTCGGTCTGCCCTGACGTTCCCTGCACCCACCATGGAAACCATCCGTCGGCCACGACCACTTCGCCCGCGCCACGCGGACTGAACCCGTCTTCAAAACCAGGATTCAACAACAGGTTGACCGTCTGGCCCCGCACGTCCGCCCCTGGGTCCGGCAGCGGCGCAAGCAGGGCCAGCGCGACGAGAGCAACAACCACCCCTATTCGAGGAGCAAGGTGCTCCAGACGCCTTGCATACGACATATCGTCTACTGCTTCCTAGGCGTTCAACAGCGGCGGACGCTTTGCAAAGTCACCTCCGCCTGAACCAGGGCGATTATAGCATCCAGGGGCCATCCTGTCAATGAAGAAGACCGGGTGTATCCATACTGCAACGAGCTTGTCAGTGGCCAGTCCGTTTCTGGATACTTTCCAGGTAGGCCATGTCGCCCGTGTCGAGTTCGGCCGCGTTGGCCTCGTCCGTGTCCAGGTGAAGCTCCAGTTTGAATTTGGGTGAAACGCGAACCCCCACGTCGCCAAAGATCAACTCTCGCTTGCCGTCCACCCGGACTCGTACCATATCGTTATTCTTCAAGCCAAAGCGACCAGCGTCGGCTGGGGTCATGTGGATGTGCCGTAGGGCATAGATCGCGCCGTTGGGGAGCTCGACCTGTCCTGCTGATCCTTCTAGAACCAGCCCTGGCGTGCCATCCAGGTCACCCGATAGGCGAATCGGCGCGTTGATACCTAGCCGGTAACCCTCGGTACGCGAGATTTCCACCTGGGATTGGCTGCGTGCCGGGCCGAGGACACGCACGCGCTCAATGCTACCGCGCGGGCCGATGAGACGCACCTGTTCCTCACAAGCAAACTGACCTGGCTGCGAGAGAGGCGCGCGTGGAGTCAGCTGGTGCCCCGGCCCAAACAGCCGCTCTACGTGTTCCTGGCTCAAGTGAACGTGATGGGCTGAGACGCCGATGGGGATGGGAATCTGGGTGGCCTGCATTTGCCGGGTGATGGCCTGGTAGCCCAGGACACGGATCGTCTCGCGTGCGATCATGCGGGAGGCATCCGAGTGAATGACGAGCACCTTAACCTTGGAGTCGGCGTGAGAAATATCGGCCACTCCATCCACACCATCTTGCACGGCCCGGTTCTTGACTGCATCTAACAGAATGCCCAGGCTCCACAGTTCCTGGCAAGCCAGTGCCCGCACGCCGGCCGCGTTCTCGCCGATGCCACCCGTGAAAACCAATACGTCCAGTCCACCCAGGGCAGCATAGTAGGCGCCGATGTACTTGCGCAGCCGGTAGGCAAAGACTTCGGCTGCCAGCAGGGCGTTGGGATCTCCAGCGTTGGCCGCAGACGCGATCTCACGGGTGTCACCTGACAGTCCCGACAGCCCTTTCAGGCCACTCTCTCGATTGAGCTGGTGGTCAATTTCGTCAGCCGAGAGCCCTTTGCGCATCAGATAGGTGACAATGGCCGGGTCTATGTCGCCGGAACGAGTGACCATCACCAGCCCCTCCAGAGGCGTAAGCCCCATGCTGGTATCTATCGAGCGACCATGGTCGATGGCGCACACCGAATCACCCTCTCCCAGATGGCAAGTGATGATCTTGAGACGAGAGAAGCGTTTCTTCAGATAGGTGGCTGCCATCAGCGCCACGTATTGGTGCGATGGTCCATGAAAACCATAGCGACGAAGGCCGTCCTTTTCGTAGAGTTCCTCTGGCAAGGCATAGCGGTAAGCATAGGGCGGCATGGTCTGATGGAAAGCCGTGTCAAACACCGCGACGTGAGGCACGTCAGGCAGGATCTCTTGACACCACTCGATGCCGAGAGCGTGCATCGGATTATGAAGCGGGGCCAAACTTGCAGAGTATCGAATATCCTCCAGTACCTGCGCGTCGATCACCACCGGGCCGGAATACTTGTCACCACCGTGCGCCACCCGGTGACCCACGGCAGTGATCTCGTCCAGGCTTTTGAGAACGCCAATTTCCGGATCGACCAGCCGATCCAATGCAGCCTGGAGCGCCTCACGGTGGCTGACCTGGCCCAGCTCAAAGGTGATCTTTCCTGTGGTGGTGATGTGGGTCTGCAAGGTGCCAGGCTGATCGATCCATTCCACCTGGCCCTCGACGTTATTCGTCTCGTCGGCCGTGTCAAAACAACGATATTTGAGCGAACCGGTGCGCAAGTTGACCACAAGAATCTTTTGGGGTTCCTCAGACATCAGGCCTAGGCCATAGGGATCTGCGTCGGCTTCCCGCTCGGCCAGCCGCCGGGCCCCTTCCTGCCGCGTTTTCTCAATCAACATGCTGCGCCGAGCAACAGACTTGGAAAAGCGCTGCAGTGCAAACGCATCAACCTGGATCCAGCGCTGGAACAGGTCACTGGGTATCAGCAGTACCTGGCACGGGGTGACGGCGATCACGTCCACAGGAGAAGTCAGGCCAGTCATAAGCGACATATCACCGATGTGGCTGCCCGCCTGAAATGTCTCAATGCGCTGTGGGTCCCCTTCCTCCTCGGAGATATAGGCCCCTGCTTCCCCCGACAGGACAATGCCAAAGAAGGTGAAAGGCTGACCAAAGGGAACGATGACCTCTCCCGGCGCGTAGGGTGCTATCTCTGCTTGCTCCTGGATAGCCTTGACGATCTGCTCAGGCAGGCTGTCAAAGATTCGATGTTGGGTGAGTAAGTCCGGTCTTAGCATGCAGTCTTTCCTTTCCGGTATAATGTGATCAGTCAACATTATATCACACCTCGTCGTTTGTGCAAAATGTCACATTCTATGAATGGACAGAGGCGATTTTACACTCTTTTTACAATGGCATAATCTCCCGATAACACTCCCCAGTCATACTATAGGCAAGCGACGAACCTAGCCCGTCACGTCATCGTCATCCCGAACGGCAGCCTGGAGGACGAGACGCTGTGGGGCATCGTGTCGGCTGTGAACGGTGCGACGTTCGATCTGCGAATCCGCCGTGGCAAGGTCACGGTCGTCACGGGCGAGAATACCCTGTTCCGTAGTCCAAAAGCCAGGGATGGCACCGCCGCCGATCTCAAGGAAAAGATGCCGGTCATCGCCGTGGGGCAGTACGACACGGAAGACGAGCAGACCTTTCAAGCCAAGGCTGTGGCTGTCATCCCCGCCAGGATTCTCCGGCGGCACGTGGCTCGGGGCGAGTTAACCGCCATCGAGGGCGACACGCTGGTGCTGTCAAGTCCCGGTCATGACGGTGATGAAGAAAAACGAGTGCAGACCACCGATGAGACAAGGTTCCGCGTCCCCGGCGTCGAGGATGCTACTCTGGCCGACCTGAAGGTGGGCGATCGCATCGTGGCCCTGGGCCACAGAGCAGAAAGCGGCGATTTTGTTGCCAGGAGCGTGGCGACCGTGTCACGTCGACCGCGCCGGGCAGCCGTGCAGGGCGAGGTGACAGCCGTAGGAGGCAGCTCGCTCACGCTGGACACGCCCCGTCGGGGCGAGTTGACGATCATCATCACCGACAAAACACGGTTCCGCATCCCTGGCGACGACGACCCTGGCCTGGACGACATCACCGTGGGCGACCGGGTGGGCGTCATCGGTTACATAGATCGAGATGGCAACCTGGTCGCCAGGGGTGTGGGCCAGCTGCCGGAGAAGGTCGAGATTTGACAACCACCCCACCCTGTAGTATATTCTCTGGCAGCATTAAACTCATCGGCTGTGAAGGAAAAGAGTAGGAAGATCGCCGAGGCTCAGAGAGCTGCGGGTGCTGCGACGCAGCGCTCGGCCCTTCTGAAAGACGCTCCGGAGTCGCGAGGTCGAACGGCTGCTCCCAGCCCAGTAGGCCCTGCCGGGCGCTCCCGTTACAGAGCAAGGGTCGCTTGACCCCTAAAGGCCGCGCGCCGCGAGGCGCTGGCGAAGCAAGGTGGCACCACGAGCGCCTCCCTCGTCCTTGTAACGAGGGAGGCTTTTTGATCCACGTCAGATCAAGGAGGGTGCCATGAGTCAGGTGGAGAGAATTCGAACGATACAGGCGAGCGAATGGATCGGCCAGCGAGTGCGGATGGCCGGCTGGCTGTACCGGTTGCGGCGACTGGGCGGCATCAGCTTTCTGGTGCTGCGCGATGGCTATGGTTCGTTCCAGGCGGTGATAGACGACGCCGACGAGCTGTCAAGGCTGCGCAACGCCCTGCCAGAGTCGGTGATCGAAACGGAAGGCATCGTCGTCACCGAAGCGCAGGCCCCTGGCGGCCTGGAACTGCACGACTGCCGAGTACGCGTCATCACTCCCGTAACAGAGACGCTGCCGTTCGAGCTCAACAAAAAAGTGCTCAAGCCGGGATTGGACGTCTTCTTGACGCACGCCCCGGTGGGACTGCGTCACCCGTGCAAACAGGCGACGTTCCGGCTGTTCAGCGCGGTTCTCGCCGCCTTTCACGAATATCTCGCCAGCCAGGGCTTCACCGAGATTCAGACCCCAAAACTGGTTGGCACCGCCACCGAAGGCGGAGCCAACGTCTTTGCTGTGAGCTACTTTGACCGGCGGGCATACCTGGCCCAGAGCCCACAACTTTACAAGCAGATCATGGTCGGCGTGTTCGAACGGGTCTACGAAGTGGGGCCGGTCTTTCGTGCCGAGCCGCACGATACTTCGCGCCACACCAACCAGTACACCAGTCTCGACGCGGAAATGGGCTTTATCCGCGACCATACCGACGTGATGGATCTACTCACGGGCGTCGTGCGCCACATCTTTGAGACGCTCCGCCGCCATCACGCCGGTGACCTGAGCATGTCGGGCGCCAGGGTGCCCACTGTCGGCCGGCGCATCCCTGCTGTCAAATTTCGGGAAGCGCAGCAGATCATCGCGGAGCAGTTCGGCGAGGACTGCCGGGACGAGACAGACCTGTCGCCGCAGCACGAGCGATGGCTGTGCGAATGGGCCCAGCAAGCGCACGGCTCAGAATTGCTCTTTGTCACGCATTACCCGGCCGTCAAACGTCCCTTCTATACCATGCCAGACCCGGACGACGCAGAACACACCCACAGCTTCGACCTTCTGTTCCGGGGCACCGAGATCGTCACCGGCGGGCAGCGCGTGCACCGCTACCGGCAACTGTTGAGCCACCTCAAGCGATGGGGGTTGGACGAGGCCGATTTCAGCGGCTACCTGGAAGCCTTCCGTTACGGGATGCCGCCCCATGGCGGGTTTGGCATGGGCGCCGAGCGACTGCTGCAAATGATCGTCGGCGCGGCCAATCTGCGCGAAACGACGCTCTTTCCACGGGACATGACGAGGCTGTCGCCGTAGCAAGGTCAGTCACCAGAGACACGGAGAACAGTAATGTAGCCGAGGTTTCCATACCTCGCGGGGCCAGCGCGCTATGGAAAGCGCGGCTACCGATTCCACTCACAACTTGGCCACGTGGTGCAAGGCTGACAGCCAGCCCGATAGGGCCTCGGCGCTCAACTCTCCGCGCCGATGGGCGGCACGCGCACGGTGAGCGTTGGCCCATAACCCCAGCCGGACTAGGCGCCGTGCTGTCCAGCGAAACGTCCTGCCGTAGTGTTTGCCAAACAACCGAAAGCGGCTCTTCCACAGCGCCACGAACATCTCGTTCGGCACCTGTCCGGTACTCCGGCCGGCATGATGCACCACCAACGCCGAGGGCACGCAATAGATCGCCCAACCAGCCTGGCGAATCCTCATGCACCAGTCAATCTCTTCGACGTACATGCGATAACCTTCATCAAAGAGCCCCGTTTGCACGATGACCTCACGGCGCAGCATCATCGCCGCACCCAGCGGGTGATCGATCTCGAAGGGGATCTCGCCTTCGTACAGTCGCCGGGGGTACCGCCCGTTTAGCCGCGATTCCGTCAGCCACCAGTGGAGGGGAAAAAAGTCGAGGAAGATCTGCACCAGACCGGGAAAGCCAAACGCCGAGTGTTGAAAGCTGCCGTCGCCGTAGACCAGCCGCGCGCCACACACGCCTGCCGACGGCGTCTCGTCCATAAAGCGAACCATCGCGGCCAGGGCGTCGCCACGCACCTCGGTGTCCGGGTTTAGAAGCAACACGTAGCGCGGGAGGTTGGCAGGGGGCGAGGGTGGGCGGATGGATGGCTGAGTGGTTGGATGGTTGGACGGTTGAAAGCCGATGGCTCGGAGGACGCGGTTGTTGCCGCCAGCAAAGCCCAGGTTCTCTTGACCGGCGAGGAGACGCACTTGCGGGAACCGCTCCCGGACCATGTCAGGGCTACCGTCGTGCGAGGCGTTGTCCACCACCCACACCTCGGCATCCAGCCCCGACCCAGCCAGGCCCTCAAAAGTCGAAGCCAGGCAATCGGCCAGCAATTCTTTGACGTTCCAACTCACAACGACGACCGCCAGATCGCTGGGGTCATCGCCCTCAGACGTATGGCTCAGTACGTATGGCGAATCGGACATTCCCGGCACGCCCTTCAAAACATCAGCCTCCTTCACTCTCCAAGAGAAGAGGGGGCCTGGACGAACATGTTGCTGCCGTGACACACAGGGGCTACCGGCAATGCGATTTTCCCAGGGTAATCTGCCGCTGCAGTCGCAAACAGTTGCACCTCCTGCGGCACCTGCGCCACAGCCACTGCTCCACCCGGATCGCCCGGACTGAGAAGATAGTGATGATGGCCAACGCTGCCACGATGCAGAGCACGTTCAAGATCGCTGCCATGTTTGACCCCTCCGCCGCGCTCGGCTCCCACTCTCGACACTTAAATCCTAATGGAAAGCGACAGGCCTGTCAACTCTGGACGAAGGGCAGGGGTGAGCGTCACGGACAAAGCCGAGAGAGGATCCCGGTTCCGTCAATTGTTCTGTTCCGGTAATTGTTTTTTCGCATGATGCAGCCATCTGCACCCGGCTCTAGGCAAACCGCTGCCGGATCTCGGCACTGACATAGTCAAGGATGGCCACGGTGATGGCGATAAACCAGACGGCGATGCCCGCCGCGCGAAAGTCGAGCAGCCGAATCCACTGGATGAGCAGAAAGCCAATTCCCCCACCACCCACTGCGCCGATGATGGTGGACATGCGCACGTTGATGTCCCACCGGTAGATGGTGAAAGAGACAAAGGGCGGGATCATCTGCGGCACCACGGCATGGGCGATGGTCTGCAGCCAGTTGGCGCCAGTAGCCTGGATGGCCTCGATGGGGCCGGGGTCAATGCCTTCGATCGCTTCGGAGTAAAGCTTGCCCAGCGCGGCGATGGAGTGCAGCGTCAGGGCAATAATGCCGGCAAAGGGCCCCAACCCGACCCAGACGGTGGCGATGATGGCCCAGATCAGCGGTTCAATGGAGCGGATGATGTTCAACACAGTGCGCGTCGCATAGTAGACGGCCAGCGTGATGCGGGACGTGCCCATCAGATTGCGTGCAGCCGTAAAGCTGACCGGCACGGCCAGCACGACGCCAAAGAGGGTGGCCATCAGGCCCAAAAAGATCGTCTCGACCATGCGCTCGATGGCCAGCATTAATTCCTGACTCGGTTTGTAGGCCCCGACGCTGGTCGTCTGCCGTGCCTCGAGATGCTGGATGTGGGGGCCAGGGCCTGCACTGGGCGGAATGACGATGATCGGCATGGTGATCTGCGCGTCAAACGCACCGTTCTCGTCCGTCTGAACCTGGAGGTATTCCCCCATCTGCCAGATGCGGAACTCTCTTCCCAGCGGATCTTCCCACCAAAAGACCGTCTTGGTGTTGGGGGCATAGCCATGCCCGATGACCGTCAGCACGGTGCCTGGCTTCCCCGACTCAGACAGGACGCCACAGGTCGGCTCGACCACAATGTACGGTTGTCCGGGCACCTCGACCGGCGGTGCGGGCGGGTTGTCCATACAAGGCGTGGAGATCTCGGCCCGAGCCGTGGCATAGCTCTCTTCCTGCGTGACTGCCTTCTCCCACGGCCAGATTATCTTTGCCAACGGCGGGCCAGCTTCGTTGATCTGGGTCACGGCCTTGTAGAGGTCAATCTCGGTGATCTGCCATCCCAGGGCGAAAAAGATGAGCAGCACCAGCACAAGAACGCCAGCGCCTCCCACGTGTCTATCCTGCACCTGACGGCGAGCGTCCCAGGCGATCCACAACCAAAGCACGACGACGGCCGCGACAAGGGCCGCCAGGAAGGGCTGCAAGCGGATCGCCTTGAGGAAAATCTTGACTACCTCATTTTCGCGCCGGGCAGCGAGACGTATCCGCCAGGCCAGCAACCCCGCGCTGCTGCCGAAACTGAAGAATAAGAGCAGCCCACGCCGCCAGACTCCGGCCAGAACCTGCCCCAGGCCAGGGAGGATCAGCGACAGCAAGGCAGCAACCGGCGCACTAACCAGACTGGGACGCGCAGAGGTCTCTGGGCGATTCTGACGATTATTGGTCATGCTGGCACATCTCCTTCCCCTAAACCGGCACTTATCCGCACCGCCTCGGCGCCATAGATCTCTTGGAACTCGGCGTCCGTCATGCGCCGGATCTGCTCCCGGGTTCCTCGATAAACGATTTCGCCATCCCGCAGCCCGATCACACGGGTGGCGTAGATCTTGACCAGGTCCAGGTAGTGCAGGCTGCACAGGATAGAGATGCCATCCTCCAGGTTAAGCCGCTGCAGGTGGCCTAGAATTGAAACGGCCAGCACCGGATCCAGGCTCGCCACCGGCTCGTCGGCCAGGATGATTTTGGGCTCCTGCATCAGGGCCCGGGCGATGCCCACCCGCTGCTGCTGGCCGCCGCTCAGCTCATTGGCTCGCTTATGGGCCTGCTCGGGGATGCCGACGCGATACAGGGCCTGGTGCGCCCGCTGCAGATCCTCAGCCGAGAAGCGATAGAGCAGACTAGACCAGGGGCTCATATAGCCCAGTCGCCCAGAAAGCACATTGTTCAGTACCGAGGAGCGCTTGACCAGGTTAAACTGTTGAAAGATCATGCCGATCTGACGGCGAATGGCGCGCAGTTCCTCCGGCTCTGCCGCCGTCACGTCGACGCCGTCCCAGATGATCTGGCCTTCGGTGGGCTCGATCAACCGGTTGATGCAGCGCAGCAGAGTAGACTTGCCCGAGCCGCTCAGGCCGATGACGATCAGGAACTCTCCATCGGCGACCTCAAAACTGACGTTCTTGAGCGCGACTGTCCCGTCTTCGTAGACTTTGGTCAGGTTCTTTATTTCCAGCATCCTCGTCCCTCACTTCACAGGGAAGGGGGGAACGCGCGGGTTCCCCCCTTCTTGTCTAACGCATCAGGCTCGCGCCGAAATCACGTTCGGGGCTATTACTGAAGCTTCTCGACGTCCACACCGGCAGCATCGAGCAACTGACGGAACGGGTCATAGAATTCGTCGCCATGCTTTTCCAGCGCGGTCCACTCGTAAGCCGTGTCCAGAGCCTCTTTTCCCTCGTCGGTCTCGGCGATCTTGAGCAGGGCGTCGACGATCTGGGTACGAATCTCCTCGGGCACCGAAGACGCAAATTGGAGACCGTCGTTGGGGATGTCCACCGAGGTTTGGATAATGGAGACAACTTCTTTCACATCGGGGTGGTCGTCTTCAAGGGTGGCTCGGGCATCCACGTAAGTAGCCCCGGCGTCGCAGTCGCCGTTGTAGACGGCGGCCACGACCGCGTCGTGGCTGCCCGCGTCCACGACTTCAGCCAGGCCTGTGTCCGGATCAACGCCGGCTGAAGCCAGGTCGAGCGAGGGAATGATCCAGCCGCTGGTGGAAAGCGGGTCGGGACGGCAGAACGTCTTGCCCGCCAGGTCGCTCAAACTGGTGATGCCGCTGTCGGCGCGGACGATGATCTGACCGTTGTAGCTCGCGCTGCCATAGCGCGACGACACCAGCGCCACCTCGGCGCAGCCCTTCTTGGAGGCCAGAACGTAGGCAAAGGTGGCCAGCGAGCCCATGTGGGCCTCCACCGGGTCGCTACACATGGCCTCGATGACGCCCGCGTACTCGGTGGCGACATTCGTGTCGATGATCAGCCCTGTCTCAGCCTCGATCAGGTCGGCGACTGCCTCGGCCCCTGCCGCCACCTGCTCCATCTCACCCGACGGGACAAAGGACCAGATGAGCGGATTCTTTTCTGTGCCCAACTTGCCTGGGCCACAGGCCGACAGCGCCAATGCCATGACGCTGAACAGAACAAGCATAACCAGCCATAGATTCTTTTTCATGTCTTTGCTCCCTTTCCTCCCAATAAATGGATGTGGAATAGTTTCGACTGTCTCGACCGTCGAGACGCGATACCCTGAGCTATTTGTCCCTTCGCCTCACCCCCTTTTCATTCAGGCGTGACTAGAATTTGTGGGTCGTGACAGCCTTGGTCGTTCCCAGCGGCTGAAGTCGCTCCGCCCACAGATTCTAACCAGATGTTTTTGTCTTTGTGATGCGCATCGGCTGATTCGTTCGGGGATATAATACAACAAGTTGGCTGTCTTGGCAAGTCCATAGAGGACCCACATCTATTCCTGTGTCGAGGCTGCCCTCGCTGCCTCTGCGGCCAGCACCCCGGCCTGGGACAGGTCGTCGGGGGCCAAATCACCCCGCGCCGACAGCCAGGTGACGTGGTGGGGTTTCGCCGCCTCGAGCAGTGCTTCCCATTCGACGCGATTGGCCACGGACTTGCCGTCGCGAGTGCGCCAGTTCCGCGCCTGCCATCCCTTGATCCATTGCGTCGCGCCCTTGATCAGGTAATCGGCGTCGGAGTAGAGGAACACGCGGCAGGGGCGAGTCAGGGCTCGCAGTCCTTCAGTCGCGGCACGGATGAGCATGGCGTTGGACGTCGTCTCTGATTCGCCGCCGCTGATAGACCTGACGCGATCGCCCATGCGCAGCACGGCCGCCCACCCACCTGGTCCCTGCGCCCCCCGGCACGAGGCTTTGACGCAAATCTCGACGGCCGGCTGGCCGTCGCTGGTAGGCTGGTGGGCGGTGGGCGCCCCCGGCCCGCGGCGCAGCGCGCGCCTCGCCTCGTCCGCCAGTTGATCGGCTCGCTCGTTGAGTGGATGCCCTTCATGGCCTTTTAGCCAATGCCAGTGCACGTCGTGGCCCTGCGTCAGCTCTCGCAGCCGCTGCCACAGGTCCTGGTTCTTGACAGGCTGTTTGTCGGCGGTAAGCCAGCCATTTTGCTCCCAACCCGCGATCCAGTCGGTGATGCCCCGGCGCAGGTATTCCGAATCGGTGTGCAAGTCGATGTGGCAACGACCGATGGTCCCCTTTAGCATCGCCAGGGCAGCGGTTGCAGCCTGCAACTCCATGCGGTTGTTGGTCGTCTGTGAATCGTTGCCACTGAGCACCCATTCGTGCTCCTCAAAACGGATGATGGCCCCCCAGCCCCCAGGGCCAGGGTTGGGGTTGCAGCCGCCGTCGGTGTAAACCTCGACGTGCGGCAGTTGGCTATCACTCATGGCGTCTGTCCTTCCATTCGTCCCATGCCCACTCGAGGCATGGGCAGGCGCACTGTGCGGGGTTTTGTTGAAACAGGGCCGGCGGTGATGTGTCGTGTCTCTTGCTCAAGGCAGATCACAGTTCGCGCCAGGTGGGGCGGCGGATTGTGATCTGCCGCGAGCAGGGGCGAAAGCACGAGGTATGGAAACCTCGGCTACTTGTCGGTCAACAGCGCCACGACGCGGTCAAGGATCATGTCTGCCACCTCGTCCTTGGAGAGCAGGGGCAACGGCGTGATCCCGCCTGCCGAATCCAGCAGCGTCACCTGGTTGGTGTCCACAGCAAAGCCACTGTCGGCCGCCGACACGTCGTTGGCAGCGATGATGTCCAGTCGCTTGCGGGTCAGTTTCTCCCGGGCATTGGACAGCAGGTCTTCGGTCTCGGCGGCAAAGCCGACGGTCACCCGCGGGCAGCCACTGGTCTCCCGCTGGCCCGCTACGGCCAGCAGAATGTCCGGGTTGCGGGACAGCTCGATGACCAGATCCGCCTTGCCTTTCTTGATCTTTTGATCGGCAGCCGCCACGGGGCGATAGTCAGCCACAGCGGCAGCCATGAGCAGGACGTCGGCAGTAGAGACTGCCGTCAGCACGGCGTCGTGCATCTGACGCGCGGTTTCCACGGCCACGTCGCGCACACCGTAGGGGGTGGGCAGCGCCGTGGGGCCATGAATCAGCGCCACCTCAGCGCCCCGGTCGCGGGCCGCAACGGCCAGCGCGTAGCCCATCTTGCCGGAGCTGTGGTTGCCCACAAAGCGTACCGGATCGATCGGTTCCCGCGTGCCGCCGGCCGTCACGACGACCGAATGGCCGGCCAGCGGCCCCTGCAGGCCCAGCAGCCAGCGGGCGGCCTCCAGGATCTCGACCGGCTCGGCCATGCGGCCGGCTCCGCTGGCACCAGAGGCCAGCCGCCCGACCCTCGGCCCGACGGCGTGCATCCCGCGCTCACGGAGCAGGTCTACGTTGGCCTGGGTTGCAGGATTGTGCCACATACCGGTCTCCATGGCCGGCGCGAGCAAGATCGGCGCCCGGCAGGCCAGGGCGGTGGTCGTGAGCATGTTGCCGGCCAGGCCGTGGGCCAGTTTGGCCAGCGTGTTGGCCGTGGCCGGCGCAACGATCATCAAGTCGGCCCGCTTGCCCAGCGACACGTGGCCGATCTCGGTTTCGCGCAGCAAGGCAAACATCTCTGTGATCACCGGCCGGTGCGTGAGGGCCTGGAAGGTAATCGGTCCGACGAATTTGGCCGCAGCCTCGGTGAGAATGACATCCACCAGCGCACCGGCCTTAACCAGGCGGCTGGTCAGATCAGCAACCTTGTAGGCCGCAATGCCTCCCGTCACCCCCAGTACGACGTTCTTGCCTCTTAGCAGGCGAATTTCTGCCATAGCGCTTTACCTATCCCGGTTGAGTTCGTAAATCAGGCGCAATCCTTCCAAGGTCAACATCGGATCGACTATTTCAATGGCCTCCGTCTCCCGCGCCAGCAGCGGAGCCAGCCCGCCGGTGGCGATGATCTTGACACCTCCGCCTAGCTCGGTGCAGATGCGGGCGACCAGACCCTCGATCAGTCCGATGTAGCCCAGGATGAGGCCCGACTGCATGGCATGGACCGTGTTCCGTCCAATGGCCGCTGGCGGAGCAGTCAACTCAATGCGCGGCAGCCTGGCGGTGCGGCTGAACAACGCCTCGGCAGCGATGCCCAACCCCGGCGCAATGGCTCCTCCCACGTAATCGCCCTCCGCCGAGACAGCGTCAAAGGTGGTGGCTGTGCCAAAATCCACCACGATGGCCGGGCCGCCGTAGAGACGGTGGGCAGCCAGCGCGTTGAGGATGCGGTCGGCGCCGGCCTCGGCAGGGTAGTCAATCAGCACTCGCACTCCGGTCTTGATGTCAGCCGTTACGACCAGCGGGTCGTGACCGAGATAGCGCTGGCACATCTCGACAAACGTGCCGGTCAGTGGCGGGACTACGCTGGCCAGTGCCACGCCGGACACGTCGCCCCACGAGAATCCCTCAAAATCGAACAGGTTTCGGGTCAGCATCGCATACTCGTCCGGCATTTTCGCCCGGTCCGAGGCAATGCGCCAGTGAGCGACCCACTCTCCAGCGCGATACAATCCCAGCTTTGTGTTGGTGTTGTTAACATTCATGGCTAGCAGCATCGTCCACCTCCAGTCGGTTCGTTCTCCAACCTGCCAACCAGTATAGCAGAATACATCGCCCCGCGCAAGGCGCTTGCCAGGGAAAGCGAGATGAGGTATGATTGGACAAGAACGACATGATTTCGCCTGGAGGGCTCTATGAAATGCAGCTTTTGCGACGCCAACGCTCAATACCGCGATGGCCACACGGGGGAATACGTCTGCCTGGCACACAGTCGCCTGCAGGTGTCCGCGCAAGGCGGCCGCGAGCAGGCAGAGCCCCTGACGGTGCGCAGTGCTCTTTCCACCGACCGCGATCGGATCGCTGAATTGGCGGTCTATTTCTGGGACGAGACCGAGGTGGAATGTTTCGGTCACGCCTATGACGTGCGCGAGTTGCCCGCTTTCGTGGCCTGCAAGGGCGATGGAAGGGACGAAATCGTAGGACTGACCAGCTACGCTATCGAGGGGGACGCGGTGAACGTGGTGATGCTCAACGTGCTGCCGGGCTACCAGGGGAGCGGCGCAGGGCGAACGCTCATCGCGGCGGCGGAAGGGGCAGCCCGCGCGCACGGCGCGACACGCATCGTCGTGGCGACAAGCAACGACGACCTGCCGGCGCTGTATCTGTACCAGCGGCGCGGTTTTCACCTGACCGGCATGGAGGTGGGCCGGCTGGCGAAACATCATGGGGGCGAGGAACCAGGCTTTGCAGGCATCCCGGTGCGCGATGAAATTCAGTTGGAGAAGCGATTGTAGAGATCGAGAATCAGGAGGCGTGGCATGCGGTGGCCGTGGCGGAAGCGGGCGGAACAGACAGAGCAGGCGAGAAAAGCCAAAGGGAGAAAAGCGCCGAGAAGGATCGGCCTGGCACTGAGCGGCGGATCTGTACGCGGCGCGGCACACCTGGGCGTGCTGGAGGTGCTGGAGCGCGAGGGCATCCGACCAGATTTCGTCGCCGGGGTGAGCGCCGGATCGGTGGTGGGGGCGCTGTACTGCGCGGGCCTCCCGCTGGAGGAGATCAAACGGCTGGGGCACGAGGTGCACTGGACTCAGGTGGGCCGCATCACCCGCCCCCGATTGGGAATCTTTGACATCTCGCGGCTGGAGAGCACCATGGACAAGTTTCTCGAGGGTCGCACCTTCGACGAGTTGTCGATCCCCTTTGCCGCCGTGGCGGTGGACATCCTGTGCGGCCAGGTAGTGATCCTGCGCGAGGGGCCGGTCTCCAGAGCGGTGCGGGCCAGTTGCGCCCTGCCCGGCGCGTTCACACCGCTGGAGGAGGGCGACCAGTTGCTGGTAGACGGTGGCCTGCTCAACAATCTGCCGGTTTCAGTCGTCCAGGACATGGGGGCCGATTACGTCATCGCCGTGGATCTGGGCGGCATGAGAGGGAAAAATCACCGGCCGCGCAACCTCCTGGAGATGTGGGGCCTGACCTACTATACGCTTATCAGCCTGACTCACAGCGAGGCCAATCTGGCCGATTGTCTCATCGAACCCGACGTGGCCCGCTTCAACCTGGTGGATTTCTCCCAGACCAAGGCGCTCATCGAGGCAGGGCACAAGGCGGCCGAAGCGGCGATCCCGCAACTCGAGCAAGACTTGGGGCTGAGTCATCGTTCCTGATGCTCAGCAGCCCATGCCACCCCGCCGTGGTGTCAAGCAAGTGATGCAGCAGAAGCATGGCAAAGCTGCGGTGTGGAAGAGGTTATTGACAGACACTGGTCAGGAAAATAGAATCAGGCAAAAGGTTGTGTAAAAGACCATACGTGGGAGTGCGGAAAGGGAGGAGAGTCATGTCTGTGCATGGCAAAGCCGTATTGATTACCGGCGCAACAGGGGCGCTGGGACAGGCCGTGAGCCGGACGTTTGCCGCGGCCGGGGCACGGCTGGCGCTGACAGCGCGGTCGGAGGAGAAGCTGGGCGAATTGGCCGATGCGCTGGACCTGCCCGCCGACCGCCTAGTGACCCATCCGGCCGACGTGACCGACGCCGGGTCGGTGGACGCGTTGGTAAAGCAAACGGCCGCCCGTTTGGGGCGAGTTGACGCCCTGCTGCACGTCGCCGGTGGCTGGCGCGGCGGCAAGACGGTGGCCGAAACAGAGGTTGGCGACCTGGATTTCATGCTGACGCTCAACCTGAAATCAACCTTCCTGGTCTGCCGGGCGGTGCTGCCTTACATGGTCGCTCAAGAATGGGGGCGGCTCGTCGCCGTGGGGTCACGGTCGGCGGTGCGGCCGGGCCGCCGCTCCGGTGCCTATGCCGCTTCAAAAGCCGGGCTCATCGTTCTCATCGAAACGATCGCTGCCGAGGTCAAAGGCAAAGGCATCACTGCCAACGTGGTGCTGCCCAGCACCATAGACACGCCAGCGAATCGCCAGGCGATGCCAAAGGCGGATTTCAGCAAGTGGGTGCCGGCGGAACAGATCGCTGCAGCCATGCTGTATCTCTGCTCCGACGAGGCAGCCGCGGTCAACGGCGCGCGCATCCCGGTGTACGGCGGGGCCTGAACGGGGTCACGCCACAGGCCAGTCACCTCAGGAGGAGAGAATGCGCCGAAAAGTGCTCACCTGGGACGACGTGGATGCGCTGATTGACCACCTGATCCCACAGTTTGAGGGGGCGTTCGATGCCATCCTAATGATCACGCGGGGCGGGATTGTGCCCGGCGGCATCCTGGCGGAGACGCTGGACATTCGCACTGTGCTCGCTGCCTCGGTCCACTTTGAGGCCAGTGTGGAGCGAGAGATGGCCATGCCGGTGTTTCATCAATTCCCACGCCACGATCTGCTGGCTGGCAAGCGGATGCTGATCGTAGACGACATCTGGGCTGGCGGCCGGACGATCAGGGCCGTCCGGGGGCGAGTGGCGGCAGCGGGTGGGCGGCCTGTTGTGGCCGTGCTACACTACAAGCCAGGCCGCTCCCTGTTTCGCGACCTTGGCCCTGATTGCTACGCTGCGCTGACCGATGCGTGGATCGTCTATCCCTGGGAAGTACCCCGCGACATCGTGGGGATTCCGCGGCTGACACCGGACGTGTAGCTGTCCTGAGCGCTATGGCTTCTCGACCCGCACCTGCCCCCGCTCGATGATCATCCGTATGTTCTCCGCCGGATCGAACGCCGTACACTCGAGGCCCTGCCCGGCCGTCCCCTCTGGCGCAGCGCTAAAAGCATCCAGACTCAGGGAATAGACCCCGTCGTCCATGCCTTCCAGTGTCAGGCCCGTATCGCCGGGGCCAAAATCGTCACGGCGAAACGGGATGAGGTGAGAAACCTCTGGCAGTGGCTCGCCAGCCTGGTGCCAGCCATACACCATTCCCACCTCTTCTTGATAGAGAGTGATTTGATAGAAACCGAGAGGCGGCGATCCGCCAGGGTCGAACGCGCCAGGGATGACAGGAGACGGATCCCAGGCGACCAGAATGCCGGCCTCGACAACCTCGGCCCGAACGTTCGCCGGCGGGTGCGGTTCGTAGCCGCCGAGGTAAACGTCGCTGGCCACCGCGCCGGGTATCGGCGCGCCATCAGCGTCAAGGGCGGTAAAAGTGTAGGCCCCCCCAGCCTGAGGCAGCCCCGGGATGGTCCTGAGAAACCTCTGCCCCCTCCCATAGATGTCGCCGTACGCGGGCAGAACGACGATCTGTCCACCGGGAGTTTCCACCGCAACCTGCGCTGCACCCCGTGCCTGGACGACAGCCTCCAATCTGGTCTGGGGATCGCGGGAAGCCAGGTCGCCAGGCGGTCCACGCAAGGCACCATACACGTCAACCCACATGTCCACCTTGGCTGGCGTGACCGTGGGTGTAGGAGTGGGAGGCGCCAACTGGGGCATCTCGCCCTCGGTGGCCCATAGAGCACGCTCCTCGTCGCTCATCGGCTCCGGCTGGCCCGGCGGCTGGCCTGGCTCCACGGTCGCCTGCTGTCCGGCGGCCACGGTCACACTTTTGTCCTGGGCAGTCAACTCGACCTCTCCCTGTGCAACAGAAAGGAACGTCTGTCCATCAGCCACCTTGACGCTGAAATGGGTGTCGCGCACTGCCGCCACGGCGTTACCCGTCTCGACGGTGAACTCGTGGGATCGATCGGTCGTCACGTGAGCCCACAAACGGCCCTTGTGCAACAGAAGGGTCGTCAGCAACTTGCCCTGGCGCACGTCGCTCTGCTTGACGGTAAAGAGACTGTCGGCCGCAAGGCGCACCACCCCCTCGAGCAATTCCAGCCTCGCCGACGAGACGCCGCCCGTGCGCACCTGTCCGCCGCCGTAGAGGGTCATGCCCACGGCGGCTGGCTCCCAGTCGTCCTTCGGGCGTGGATGAGCGTCTACTCTGTTGACCGCCTCGACGACCGTCGCCGTGCGCTCCTGCCCTCCGGACGGGAACAGCAGGAGGACGGCGACGACCAGTGCCACAAACGCCAGAGCGCCGGCAATCCAGGCTCTCTTGTTCATGTTACCCTCCTCTTCCCCCCTCCCCTTCTAACAACCCGAACAGG
>Ga0180438_10003753_pt1 | contig 22573 bp, 22 predicted proteins | sample SS_ome_12_FD_132455 | JGI IMG/M metagenome (GOLD analysis project Ga0180438, IMG submission 132455) | Hypersaline lake sediment archaeal communities from the Salton Sea, California, USA - SS_3_D_2 metaG | ecosystem: Environmental > Aquatic > Non-marine Saline and Alkaline > Hypersaline >...
AGACCTGAACCACGATACAACATTGCTCCAACTCAGAATGTTACTGTTGTTGTCCAGAGAGAAACCCGACAACTGACTCAGATGAGATGGGGGCTCGTCCCGTCCTGGGCGAAGGATGTGAGTATCGGAAACAGGATGATTAATGCTCGAGCTGAAACTGCAGCTGAAAAACCAGCGTTCAGAAGTGCCTTCAAAAGGAGGAGATGCCTGGTACTTGCAGATGGATTCTACGAGTGGCAGAAAATTGGTTCGGTCAAGATACCAATCCATATTCGTCTGAAAAGCCGCGAACCATTTGCCTTTGCTGGACTCTACGAGTACTGGGAAACAAAATCAGGCAAGATGCTTGAGAACTGCACAATCATCACAACCACCCCCAATGAATTATTGACTCCAATACACAGCAGAATGCCAGTGATTCTCAATCCCGAAGACGAGGATGCTTGGTTGAATCCTGACAATCAAAATGTGAAAGAGCTGCAATCAATGTTGATGCCATATACCACAGAGCTCATGGAAGCTTTCGAGGTCTCAGACTTTGTCAACTCACCGGGCAATCAGGGTCCACTCTGTATCAAACCAGTAGAGGACAAATCTCAAAGGCTCTCAGAGGAAATGACCATTCCAAGTGGTAGTGCTTAAGTGATATAGAGCGTCTTGTTCAAACATGGCGCATCCAGGTGTTATGAGAGGTGAGGACGGGAAAGCACCTCACATCAAACTGAAGGAAGATGAGATAGCGAGGTACGTTCTCTTACCAGGCTCTCCAGAACGTTCGCGGTTGACAGCCTCAATGTTCGATAAAGCTGAAGAGAAAGCCTTTCACAGAGAATATCTCTCGTTCACAGGCAAGTATCAAGGTGTTGACGTTACAGTGATGTCAACCGGGATGGGGGTGTTCTCTGCAGCGACTGCTGTGGAGGAACTTGTAGACATTGGGGCGGACACGTTCATACGGATTGGTTCCTGTGCGACATATCAGAAGGAAATCAATCTCGGGGACAATATCATTGCGACTGGTTGTATTCGCGATGAGGGATGTACGTTGGAGTTCGCACCGATCTCATTCCCAGCAGTACCAAACCTTGATGTTCTGACTACTCTTATAGAGTCAGCGAGAGAAATTGGAGCAACATATCATACTGGAGTAGTCAGGACTTGTGAGAACTTCTACCTGCGAGACCGTTCACCAAAACTCAATGAGCAGTATGCCCGGTTGGGAGCAGTTGCCCTTGAGATGGAGTTGTCAGCTATTCTTATGGCTGCAATCGACTTGGGTAAAAGAGCAGGGGGTATACTCACCGTTGGCTCTAATCTCATGACTACTGAGAATCGATATCGAGGACAACGGGTGAAGGAGTTTGAGATGGGGGAGAAGAACATGATTAGGATAGCTCTTGAAACAATCAAACGAATGGACAGTAAGTAGATCACTTCTCTTCAGGATAGACAAATCCCTCTGCGACCAGCTTGCATGCGATTTCTCTGAATCCAGGGCATTTACTCCAGCGCATCCTGTACTCGCATCCCTCACACTCTTTAAAGATTTCATAGCTTCGCTTGATGTTTAGAACGGTGACAAAGCCTAGATAGAGCATTATGATAAAGAGGAGCTTGACTTCCAACCCAGGTGAGAAGAGTCCATCAATGAGAAGAATCGACCAGCAGATTCCTGCAAAAGATGATCCTAGTATGAACTTTGAGCCAATCTTTGCCTTGAGTCCCCTATCTGATAGACCAGAAAAGCTCAGGACGAAATATAGCACACTGCCTAGAATGCCACCATAGAACAAGTAGAACCTAAAAAGAAGGGTCGAGTCATAAAGCCAAACTAAAAACAAGGCCAGCATTGTACCAAAGAAGAAGATTGTATTGAAGGTGCAACCAATACACCACCTCCTGCCACGAATTGAAACAGAGTGATGATCATAGAAACCGCATGTTGGATGATGTGCAGTGACAAAAGGGTCTGTGACCTTAAGGAACAAGAGAGGGTGTCGAAGAACGCGACCGAGACTCAACATTAGTTTTCCTCGATTCTCATCATCGAGGATTTCTTCACACCGTCGTTGAGCTGACCCTCTCTCTTTCTCTTCCATTACTACCCACACATTAAGTATGTCTAGGCTCTGGAGTTCTATGGCCATGGTATTGCTGGAAGCAGACCAGCAAGGATTGCCGCCCAGAGTGCACCAAATACGAAAATCATCAGTGCAATGAACACGAGAAATGAAATAATTCCACCCAACAACCAAGCTATTAGTGCACTACCCCAGCCAACTTCATGTCGACTCTTGATGAAGTACCACGCAATGAAACACCCCAAACAGGGAATCCAACTCACCAGCGACATTAATAGGGCTGTCACAAAAGTGGTTCCTAAATCTCTGTTCTGACCATTAACAAACCCTAGACCAATTCCAAGGAAGAATCCTTGAATAATCAGATTGACTACGAGAAACAGGACAATAAGAATTACAATGTTCATAATTCCTAGACCAATCAACCATTCGAATTGCATAACTCTCTCCTCAAGAGATTATGCCGCCCTTGCGAAACTTGGTCAGATAAAAGTCTACTTACGGATTGAAATCATACAAAGCGCTGCATCATTTGCTCCGTCAGACTATCGATGTTCTCAGAATTGACATTGTTTTCAGACATTATCTGACTGACTCTTGACCTCCGAGACTCATTATTCAGGTCATCTAGACTTATGAACGCTCCAAGTCTTCGACCGAAGCGATACAACACCTGTTCTTCCTCATCCAGCTTAAGGAATCGCTGCAGGATTGACAGCAAGAGGGACTTATCTTCAGGCAAGTGTCCATTGAGGTCTCCGAATAGATTCAAAATATGGTCGCTCACAAGATAACTTGAGAGACCCTCGAGATTATCTATGAAGGTATGAAGCTCTTGGACTATTTCGATATCATTGCATCTGTCGAATTCACCAGAAAGCATCAGCTCACGCAACGGAGCACGAACAGGAAAAGCAAGAGGACGTACTCGAATGAAATCCGGGTCAATCTTGTTCAAGGCATCTGCGGATTCGATTGCATGCTCCTCTGAGAGGCTCCTCCCACCCAATCCTGGCATGAAGTATTCTGACAGTTCCATCTCAGCCCCTTTGACCTTTACTCCAGCCTGAATGTGAATAGCCTTTGAAGCACCTTTTCTGACCATCTTGAGAACCGTATCAGAGCCCGATTCCATACCAACATGTATACGTGAGAGACCAGCCTTTCGAAGCAAAATCAAGTCATCAAGACTCATCTTATTGATTGCTGATGACCTTGCGTAGGATGTGACCCTCTCAATATTGGGGAAATTCCCTTTCAGATGATACAGGATTCTCGCCAGATCATATGCTCCAACCACGAGTGCATCTGCATCCTGCAGGAAGACTGACTTCAAACCATTTATACTCCAGTGCATTGCCGATTCGTATGCGAGAGGCTCTTCGATCCTAACACCATCAGTTGGATTCTGAAGGAAATCAGTATACTCTCTGATTAAATCGATATCATGTAGAACATGCTCAATGGGGCGTATTGAAAACTCAGTTTCCTTGTAGACAGGACAGAACAAACAACGATTCCATTCACAATTGCGTGTCACACGAATCAAGAGACTGGAGGCTTCACTAGGAGGTCTGATTGGACCCAGCTCATAGCGATAGTCGCTCAACGAATTCGTCTTGTTCCGAGTCATGGACCTGTGACCTCCAGAATAAACTGAGAACCTATACTTTTCACTCTATTCGAATCTTTCCCTTATGACAACCCAATAGAGTCTTTCTTTCGCCTATGTAGCTTAAGCAACAGATAGTAGAAGACAATTGGAGCAATCACCCACACAAGTTGAGGGATTAGAGTGTATCCAACCGTGGTTGCGGAACCAGGAAGGGGTGGGATGATTACCGGGTTCCAAGGGAGGGGAACATAGTTCCAGACTCTCCCATTGAATAGATACTCAACAAGAAGTTCTTGGCCAATTCCCCAGACTTCCATGATACCAAGCTCTCTCCAGTCCCAGCCAAGGAACCTTGATTCTCTCCCTAGAAGACTCCTACAGAGGAGAACTCCAGTCATGAACAGACCACCATCCCAAATGGAGTGTGCGAGCTTCTTTGGCCATCCAGAGAGACCAAAGGGCCATGGATTTACTGCATAGGCAAAATCATCCCCAAGGAACATGAATGTGAACTCCCAGGTGGCTCCGATCAGACAACCAATCCAAAAAGCCAGAAACATAACTCGAGAAAGTCTACCTGTCCGGTATGCTATAGTAAAGTAGAGTACGAGAATGACTGCTACCGAGTAATCACCGATTAGGAAGACCCAATTGATCAGTTCCATTTGCATGAGGAGATGACATCAAGACACTCTTTTATCTGCAGCTGAAGAATATGTTGTCCTATTCCTCTATGACTAACCTCTCAGAGGTTTCCAAGTACATACGCAAGGTGTCAACATGAGACCTGAGTTGTGCTACACTTCCATCATGACCAAGAGTGAATGAGCTTGGACATATCCTCCTACCCTTTTTGAAAGCAGTATAGAAACACGCCTCGATTCCCTTTGCACCCATTGTGTGCGCTCGCTCCCCCATAGTCATGATGAGATCCAAGTCATCTTGTGACTCAATGCATAGATAGTATGCAGGTCGGAGAGGATGTGATGTGTCAGTAAACTTGACTATGCGAGAACCCTCTGGAAACCGTTTGTTGAGACACTCATTGCATCTCCAGTCCCCACCATCAGAGAATGAGTTGTAGACGAATTGCACCCCATCAGTTGATCCACAAGAGTCACAGATTTTCACAATTGCACTACTCCTAGATTGCTCTCTATCAGGAATATCAATGAGAACCGAAGAACTTGAGATGTTATGTTCTCTGCGTGATACAGGGTGAACAGACCGAAGTATTAATTTACTATTGTTAATATCTCATGATGAGGTCATTCAATGAAACTCACACGTTCGATTTGTAGCAGAGAAATAAAGAAGACGAATGTCCTTGATTCTTCAGGAGAGATTGTTGGGAAGATAGGCGACCTTACGTTCTCATTTAATGGTGAACTCAAACTTTCAAAGTTTATTCTTGCAGGGTCTAGATGGGAAGAGCTACTTGAAACTATTAAACTTCGACAAGACAGTGATCCTGTCTTTGATGGTTCTTTCATAAAACAGATTGACGATCATGTGCATCTTAATACGACAGTGGATTCGTTAAAGACAACCCTTGATAAAGATGCAATACCTGAGGGGGACATCAGACTCTCTCAGCTTGAGAAGATGGACATTGTCGATAACTCGGGAGAGAATGTTGGTCGTGCAATTGCAGTCAACTTCAACCTAGATGGAACCATATCAATGATTGTCGGTGGCGGCTTTATTGAGGAGAAACTTGAGGCAGCAGGGCTGAAGGAGAATGTAGACATAATTGTACCTGGGTATGTTCTGTCATCTATTGGAAACAAGGTCCACCTCAATGTATCAAAGGATTCTCTTGAAACTACAATGGATGATGCTCTAAAAGCCAAAGAAGTCATCAAGGCCAGAAGAGAGCAGCCAATCCAGAGAGAAGTCGCAAAGGTTCAGCTCTTCACTCAACGACCAATGTAATCTCCTGGATGAGTTCCTGACATTTGCATATCCGACTGGCGGGTCGTTAACCCTTGTAAGTGAACTGGGAGACTTTCTCCCCTCTGTTCTTTTTCTTCACGCCGGAATATAGATCCACTGTCGCATATCCTGGAGACAGGGTATTCGGCGAATCAGGTTCTTCTTTAGCAATTTCCGTAGAGCGTATCTCACAGTACGAGGTGCAAAGTGTACCTCTCCTAAGAGCTGCTTGGGTGTAACACCGTTCTTCCCCTGTTTTCGGAGGATTGAGAGTACAATCTCCTGGCTCTTAGTCAATTTGGAAACTCTCACCATTTCTTCAAACTCTTCCTTATTCATCATTGGTAAAAACACCATCTATATAGTTGTTTGATTGAAAATAACTTGTATTTAACATTTTCTACAGATAGATTTGGAGAAAATATCATAAATATCGGAAGTTGGCTTTTGTCACTTCTGAATCATTCATAAGCACATAAAGCACTTGTGGACCTACAAACGCAGATTTAGTGTCGAGATGATACAATGGCAAGAACTGCATCAAAAATGATATAGCTTGGAGGAATTGTATCTGGTACGAAGAAGATATTGGTTATTATTTATGCTACTAATTTTCCTATCATTTTCCATATCTGGTAGTTGGATTAATCGGATTGCCTTTGGAAGTATAACAATAGAAAAGCATGATATCGAAACAACCAATGGAAGAATTGTAAGTTTCCGTGTCTACAAACCATCTTTCAACACCTATGGACAACCCCTGCCAGCTGTACTTACAATTCACGGAATTTCTAGCTCTGGATTGATGATGGACTCTTTCAATATCGAACTGGCTCGAAGAAACTTCACAGTGGTATCATTAGATACAGCTGGTCATGGACGCTCATCTGAAAGATTCAGCTTTGGTTCATTATTTGACTCAGTAATGGACGCATTCGAAGCAGTCAGGTATATCCAGCTGAGTGATCCTGACACAGACGACTCACATTATGGAATTTTAGGACATTCTCTCGGTGCGGGGATTTCGCTTCTTTTCGACAATGTGACCGTCCAACCCTCAGCTACTGTCATTATAGGTGGAGGAATGGGAGACCAATTTGGAGGGCTTACTCTACCTCTCAATGAATCGGCACCAAGGAATCTGATGATAGCTTCGGGGCTTTATGATGAACTTGTTCCACAGATTTTGGCAATTGAAACGCTGAAGATTGCAACTGGAATCATGGAACCCGAAGTAGGCACAACTTATGGAAACTTCACAGAAGGAACTGCGAGAAAACTTGTGTTCAGTGCCACGAATCACCTGTTTGAAATATCTGATGCAAAGATAGTGAGTGAGTCGATTGATTGGCTTGGACGTGCGCTTCATGGTGAGCAATACGCAGAAGAATCTATGTTGAATCCAAATCAACTGATATATCAATTCGTATCTGGCTTTGACTTGCTTGCTTCAGTTTCTTTTGTATTCACAATATTCCTTCTTGTGCTAATCACATATTCACGGCTACCCGCTCGTTTTAAACCAGACAGAATTCAGGACATACCTGAAGCTCTCGAAACCAATTCTGCAGTACGATTCAGTATTATATTGGGCATTATAACTTCAGTCCTTTTCCTCTTACTGATGTTATTCGGTTTTATTTTCGAGTTCACTGGAGTCGTACTAATTCCTGTATCCTTTGGAACATCACTTTCTCTAATCTCAGTCCTGTCATGTTTAGTTATTATAGCAATATCCAGAAGATATCTAGGAAAAGACAAAGTTCAGTCATTTATGATTGAAGTTACCTCGGGAAAAAGGCACCTCCTAAAGAACATGTTTTGTGCCTTAATTCTTCTATTGCCAATTCTGTTCTGGATACTTATGGTTTCTTTCATAGTAAGAATTGGTCTAGATAATCCGTTGGTATTCACTTTTGCAGTTGATAGTGGCGCAATCCTCTTCAGGTTCATCTATCTGCTTGCTTTAGTAATTTTGATGCTTCCGATTTTCTATGCCGACACACTATGGCTGAACATATCCGTAGGCATAGTTGCTGGTTGGAACAACCCAAGTGATCTTGTACGAAAAACTGGACAAGCTCTGATCAACCGACTCCTAGGGATGGTAATCATCATAGGTCTACTTTATCTCCCCTTCCTTGCAGGTTTGCAACTAGGATTCATAATGTTCATAGCATTACTAATGCTACCCTTCATGGTACTACTCGGAGTGACGGTTTTGGTGACAGTCTGGATTGGTGGTATAACTCGAAGCAACATCTCTCCGGCTTTGATGAATGCAGCACTCTTTGCACTGGTAATTTCAAGTACCTTTCAGTTAATCTAATTCGATTGCAATAGGTTCAATCCATTTGTAGAACATTTCAGGTGGGTCATAGAGGGATGTTCCCATGCTTCTTTGGAGGCTTGGTTTGCTGTTTGCACTCCAGCATACCTAGGCGCCTCTAATTAGATGGATTGGGTCGCTTGATGGGGGTGATTCTCTAATTACTCAAGATATGTAGTGATGTAATAATAGTTGAAAAGCTTCTGGACTCATATCTGGAGTCTTCACGAAACTCAATTATATCTTGCAGTCGAATGATATCACTTTGGTCAAGTTCCACGTTTCGTGCTTCCGAATTCCATATCCAGGCTATGTCACTTTCCTTGCGATTGACGAAGTAGTATGATGAAATTGGACCCATTATGAGGTTTCTTTCCAATTCTATCCTCAATCCGGATATATCCACCATAGTTCTCCAATAAATGCCTAGTGAGAGCAAGTTCTAATCCAAGTCCATATGAGTCAGCATTTCTCTGCGTCAAATCATCAAGGACATCTGATTTCTCGCTTTCAGACAGTCCTCGACCATGGTCTTTGATTTGAAGTTTTAGAAAAGGAGTTTGTGATAATGATTCTACATCAACTTCTATCTGGACAGTAGTCCTTGTATCCATCATTACAATATGATGAAGTATGCTTTTAAAGATCTCAATAAGAAATTCATCAGCAGTTACATAATATTGACCAGGTTCAAGTTTTGAGGTTATGGATACCCTTTTGTGAGGGAAAGCATCCCCGATAATTTCCTTTGCTGAGAATAGTGTTTCTCCCAAATCACATTTGAGTAACTTGGGAGGCTTTCTTGCAATTAGCCATAGCTTCTCAATATTTGAGATAAAGGCGATGCTATGATTCACCTCACTCAGACCCTCTTGAAGAATAGCTCTTAGGGAAACAGGTGTATTAGGAGCAGCAAGAGCGGTTTCGAAAGCAGTGTGTATTTTCTTATTGATGGCAGCCAAATCGTATGTCATTAGGTCTATGATGGCTTCACTCCTACATTGCTCGTGAAGGAGAGTATTAACTTTGTTATCTGAATCATCTAATATCCGATAAATCGCTATTACTGATGCAACATGATTGTCCTTGTAGCGAGGGAAGAGGTTCATTTCAACCTGAATTGGAGCACCACCCTTCGTTTGGAGAGTTATAAACAGACCTTGTAATCGTTGACCATTCAGTGCTTTTGATAGATTTTGTTTAGTCCGTTGAATATATCCAGGGAAGACATAATCCTTCAATGAGATGTTTCCGATGTCTGTTTCAGAAAAATGCAGAACTTTCAACCAGGCAGGATTGGCATATTCAAGACCAAAATCATGAGTAATACTCTGGACCAATTCAAAAGTACATTCGACGTAGGTTCTGAATATTTCATCATCCCTAGATGTTATCGTCAAGGTTCACCTCTCATCAAATAAATTAGGCATTATTCCAGGATGTTGTACTCTTTCAGATTCGCTAGATTTATTGTCAATCCCAGCATGAATTCGATATGGAAACCACAGTTCTTTGCAGTTACTCCTTATACTATCTAGCAATCTATCAACCACATTTCTACCACACATCGTTGCAAGGAGGTTTCCTAACTCCCTTGTTGAAAATTCCAGAATGCTGACGATTTCGTTTAAATCACTTGGGGAAAATCCACCTTCGAAAATGAAGTGAGCTTCCATTTGATCTGTGAGTATTATCTTGTTTATCCACGGGAACTCCTTCTGTCCTATTTCATGAATCTTCTCAAAGAGAAGCTCCATATTCCTATTTCCTATTATTCGCGATCCTTTTAGAAAGAGAGCCGAGAGAATACATTCATTGTGGAGAGCAAGACGCAACTTCTCAGATATTCTCTGAATAAATCCTCTATTAATCAAGCCCCCCAAATCTTCTAGAATTGTCTTCATTTGAGTGCTGTTCTTCTTTTTGATGAGATGGGATAATTGTGTACGACCATCTAGTTGTGCAATCACTTTCAAACTCTCATCTGCTACTCGCAATGGATTTGTATTGTGAAATAGATATGTTGATGCACCTTCTGAAAGAGTAAGAATATCATAATCAGCTGGAACAAATTTGAGGTCAACAACATTCTTCCAGAATGCTTCTGAAACATGTTCAATCACTTTGTCAATCTTAAGTGAGAGAAAATCAGCTATTTCTTGAACGGTTTGCACTTTGTCATTGCTTAATAGAATCTTTGACACTGTATAGGTAGTACTTGGTAAATCAAAGTTGGTCAGTAGTGTTCGCCATTCTGGTCGTCTCATTATAATTGTCCTATTTGTTACTCTCTCGTCTGCGAACAGCTTTCTAGCAAATTTGTCAAAATCCCTAATTGCACTGCCTTCAATACCATTAGAATTCTTGAGGACTTCAAAGCAATCCTCAAATTCGGAAAGGACCCTCCTTAGTAAATGTCGAGCTTCATTGGTTTCCCTTGAAACTGCCAAAACTCCAAATGTCCACTCACCTGTTTCTACAAGGATGACTGAGTCTAGTCCATATACCGTCTTCCAGCTTGATTGTTGTTCACCAGTCACAAATCCCAGAAAGCTTGTCATTGCCGAAACGAAACCAGAGATGATTTGAGGATCCAAATAGCTTCTATGGAATTCATGGGAGTAAGGAGCCAAACCGCTATTTCGATCAAGTATCAATAGCAATTTTTCATTCGACTGGTGAAAAGCATGGATGTCGTATATTGTTGGTTGGGGCAAGATGTCCTTCTGTGCACTCGTTGATTGTCTATCCAAATCTTTGGTCAACCATTTACCCTCGACATTTCAGTTTGAGTTTCAGATTATACGAGCAGTCAAAATAGGTGAAGAAGAGTAATTCTGGTCGAACATTGACTTGGGTATTGAGTAGGTGCATCAGTAATTGTTCTAGCAACCAGAACTACTCCATCTCTTCATATTGCTCAACCATATTGCTGACATTTGAATTAGAACCAAAGTTGTTTTACCAAGGTTCTACGGGGTTTTTTGGAGGTGAAGTCATTTTTATCAAGTAATACCTTGTGCGGGAGTATTCAAATTAGAACGGTGGAATTTGTAATATGTATGGATAGTTGCTTCCTGAAACGCAACATTGGGAAAATAACATTCATATCTCAAGTCCACTTGACATCCTTGTAGGAAATTAAACCAGCAGTCAATACAACAGAAGCTCTTAAAGTCACTAGCTCTAACTAGATAACAATGATAGATTTAACCTCTGAAATCTTAGACATGTGGTACGAATGTTCTAAGATTATAGTAGACCGCTTTCAACTTGAAACTCCACCTCAACCCAATTTAATTAAGAAAATTAACAAGCTGGATAGTCTACGCATAGGAGGAAGTTACATTGTCGAGGATAGGGAACTTCAGGTCACGGACGAGGTTTTGAAAGGTGAGATTCCCATAAGAGGTTTGGTCTTTAGAGAATGCCTAATCAGTTCACTTCCCAACAACTTGTGCATAGAAGCAAAACGAGATCTCGCCTTTGAATATTCACGACAGCTATTAAAGAAGGTTGATAGAAACAAATGGATTTCTGCATGGAAATATGTACCTTCGCAACGAATCCAGGCAAATCTTGTTTACAACTCATTTGAACTCATGACATGGATGAACACACTTGGTGGAAATGATGAGTTAGACTTGCTAATCCATGAATTCGTGTGCATGTTTCGCTATGGCAAATCATTGGATTTCCAGCAGTATGTGGAATACATGATGCACAAGATTCAGAATATTGTAGTTAAATTGAGTCAAACTGAAGTGAAGATAATAGACGTCCTAATGAAGAACCGTGAAGCAATGTACTACCAAGTGGCAGAAATTACTGGGCTAAGTGAATCATGGGTTAGCACGAAAATAAACTACCTAAAACGAAAATATGTACTGATGGAACACACAAGCGTCCCCTTTTCGACCATTGGAATCAAGACATTTCATGTGCTTCTTGCAGGTCCATCATGGAGCGACTTGACTGCGCTTCTGACAAAATGCCCGTTCCTGTATGAATTGAGGGCAATCCTCAATGGACCCTGGCATTACATGGCTCGATTTGCCGTGCCTGACAACTCAGAGAATATTCGCTCCATAAAACAGATGGTTTCCATATTGGAGAGTTTTGGCATAGCAAGTGACATTTCGGAAACATTCTCTGTTGGTGTTTCGAATTCATTCTATCATTATAATGCAAAAACCCATAGTTGGGAAATACCCTGGATAGCGATGCAAGGGTGGGGTCATAGAATCAAGGAAGAGTCAATCGATCAGCTTATTGAGAATATTGACTATCCCGCACGAACTACTGATTGTTATCTCGACTCTTTCGACATCAATATTCTTGACTCTGTTCAGCAAGGACTGACTTCTACACGGGGGCTTAGGAAAGAGCTTTCGATAGGACAGAACAAGCTATTGAAACATCTGAAGAAACTCAAAACAGAGGGCTTGATTCGAAGAGATTGGGGTATATTCAATATTGGTCTTGTTGAGAGACTAGCACTCCGAGCCACAGATGCAAGAACTGCAAGCCTACTCGATGCGTGGTCTAGGGAACTACCAAGAGTGTTCTTACGTTACGAACAGAACAGACATCTTCTCATGATTGTTGAGCTTCCTTTGGGAGGTTCAACAAGGATGATGGACACACTCCGGTTACTCAAATGGCCTGTCACTATTTCTCCCCTCAGTAGCGCTATATGGGGTCATTGGCAGTTACCTAAACCATTCTGGGATGTTGAACATCAGAGATGGAGGGCTCAGAGGGATGATGTGGAGTTCTGGTTGAGTGTCTTGAGAGAAGAGTGTAAAAATATAGTTACCAAAACAATAGACTCTGAGCCTGAATTTACTACATCTCATAAAATACAATAGTAGGCAATTCTGGATTCTAGTAGCATGATTTTTCTTTAAATCGAAAAAAATCGATGTTTGCTACTAGTTGAGTCAGGGTTGATGCTAGAGAATGCATTTGTTTCAAGTAAAAGCTCAATTTCATCATCGCATCAACAGCTTATATACTAAGAAATCGAGGTAGTTCTTGGGACCGAAAGAATTTGACTGGGGAAAAAACGTAACGAAAAACCGGTATGAGGCGAGAGTCCCAGGGGTCTGGAGATCCTTCAGACCCCACCAACATAAACGCTGTCGATTCCATTCAAAGCATTATTCCAGTAAATTCATCGGAGTTAATACACAATGGCAAAACCAAAAATCCACATCGCCTTTTTTGGAAGTACGAAGAATATCGAACATTTGGCAATTAGAAGGCATATTGATGAACTCATTATTGTTCATAGCCTGGAACAAGAAGAAATGGTGAACGAGCTCATTAGCAAATTCTTTGGCTTTGGAATTATGAGTATGTCTGTGAGGGTTACACCAGATGATTTCGACAATATCTTATCATCAATTCTCAATGCATTGGACTCTCAGAAACTTGATCAATATGACATTGAGGTCAGCGTTTCAAGTAATGATTGCATAATGACATTAGCGGCATGTATCTGCGCCGCAGTTGTAAGAGCCTCAATAGTCTGCTTTCCGAATAGTGAAACATATCAAATTTCTGAATTCTGGCCATCTGAGCTTGTTAATCTTTCCTATCAGAAACGAGAAATACTCTGCTATCTAGAGAGTTGCGAAAAGGCTGTGCGTCAAAAAGAGGTGGCAGAGGAAACAGGAATTAGGCAATCGGGGCTATCTCGACATCTCCAAAATCTAGAACTTGCTGGTTATGTAACAAGATCGCGAATTTCTCGCTGCAAACATGTGAGTATAACTGAGCTTGGTCGTGCGATACTCCATCATAAACAGATTAGAAAAAGACGAATCTGGAATTCTTATTCAGTGCAACTACCTGAAAGAATTCAGACGGTGGGATGAGAAGATGAGGGCTTTAAACACATTTCTACTAGAAGCTGGAAATGATGCCATGTTTGATGACTATGCTGCGTTATACAATGCAATTGATTCACTCGATAATCCAGACCATGTGAGGATATCCGGTAACTACTTCCGTTCATCATTCTCGCATCCAGATATCGAAGTAGGTCGCGATATTGTGTTGATCCATAGTTCTGAAGGGACACTTGTCGCCGCTGGCACAATATTTTCTCAAAAGACTTCGCCAATGAATTCGAGTGTAACAGTCCAAGTGCATCCAGATTTTCGAAACAGAGGGCTAGGCTCGTTGGTTCTCGAGCACCTTATTGAATCAGGGAAGAAAAGGGGAGCGACTATCTTTGAATGTCGAATACCAAATTTTCGCGCTGATGCAATATCGTTTGTAGAGTTCCATGGTTTCAAATATAACTACTCTTGGATTAAGATGAGACTAGAGCTTAGCAAGCCTTTGGAACCTGAAGATAATCCACGAGATCTGAAATTTAGAGTTTTAGACTCTAAAAGGGAGTTGAAAACATGGCTGACACTTCATAATGAAATCTACAAAGATGGTGTGGACAATGATGTAACCACAATCAGCAGGTTGAAAGCTCAAGCCAAGCATATCAACTTTGACCCCAATCTGCTAGTAATCTGTGAGCTCAATGACATACCTATTGGAATAAGTTCAGGTTGGTCATCAAATAACGGGACTGACAACAAGGGACTCCAGATTCAGGGACTGGGAATTTTGTCAAAATATAGACAGAGAGGTTTTGGGCAGGCACTACTAGTCGAGATTTTGAACAGGGCCTTCCGGAGTGGGTATAAATTCGCAGAGCTTGTTGTGCATAACGCCAATGATGCTGCAATTGGTCTGTATGAGAAGTTTGAATTTCACGAACGATATCGGCATTTGTGGTATAAGAGGGAGTCACCCCATTGCGGTGCCCACCTTGGATGACGGTTGGTCTGCTTTTAATAATAATCAGGAGCTTGCATCATGACGACAATTGCAGATAGTAAAGATGCTCTACGTCCATTATCTGAGCATGTATTGAATAGAACACCTAACACAGGGTATGTTATAAAAGTCAAAAAGAGGTGGGTCGCTTTTCGACATCGGTGGGAGAGTGAGGAAGAATTGCTGAGAGTCGGACCATCGAAGAGCGAATACTTCATCTTACTTTTATTCTATCAGTACCTCTATCTTTTGAGCGGGTTCCTGCATGAACTTGGACATATGGTGGGAGCAATGTTCTCGGGGACTCCGATTGTTGCAGTTATGTTCTCCCCTACGGTCTTTTCGGTCAGTATCAACTCATTTGGAAGGCATATTACATTTGTAAGGATACTGGGCGGGGTATTTCAGGGAATGTTCTTCTTACTTTTGTCGCGCAGATATAGACCTCTATATCTAGTATCGTTCTCTTGCTTTGTTTATGCAATAGCAGAGGTGTATGGATGCCAAGTGTTGATGATAATATGCGCCGTTCTCTCTGAGATTGTCGGATGTCTAATTGTTATATGTCTGGCATTTTAGTCCTGAACCCCTCCATCTCTTTTCATTTGAATAATGAGTCAGCGAAAATGCACCATGACAAAAAGTGAGATCTGTAAATTAGAATACGCTAAATCTAGGGATGAGTTCCATTAGCTACTGATTTATATTTCAGTAAGGCAATTGGATTATTGCGAACATACGGGCGTAGTTTTTCGTTACATGCCCTCAATTACGAAACTCCCCCCTCCTACCACGATTCCCGTGTGTTCGCTTTTTCAACAAGTCATACTGAACGAGTCATTTTAATCCGAGTTTAATCCCGGTTTTAATCAGAATACCATCAAAGCTGAATCAGGCAATCAAGAAACAAGACGGCAATTCCGTAAATCGATCATTTTATGAACAAGACCCACATTTGTCCAAAACGGACAGGAATGGAGTTTCTCGATCGATTCAGGGAATTATCAAGCAAACATGTTGGTTTAGTCATAGTTTTACTTGCGCTCACCTTGCCATTTATGATACTACCAACAGGGGGCTATGGCACGACTGGTGTGTTTTTCAGGGGATATATCCTGGTGGCAATGACCTGGGGAGTCGGGGTTTATAATGATGGAACTTTCTTCTACGGTCTGGAAGGCCTCTCCCTAATCATCGGTTCGCCGATGCTTCTATTTGCATACCTTGTCCAAAGATATTGCTCAGGGAGGTCTTCATGGAAGGTACCTGTTCTTTTTGGGCTTTTGCTGATCACGACCTATGTTGTCCTATTCAGTCCTCGCATGTTTGGTTGGTATGAATACGAAACTTTGGTGTATGCAGGACCATTTCCCATCACATACATCCTCGGATTAGTGCTGATGAGGTTGGTAGGCGCACCACAAATCGATCGACCATTCGAAGAGCAGGAAGGACCTTCATCCTGGTGGAATCAGCAGGAATAGGTCAAGGACCACAAAACCATAGTTTGTGGTTCATGCCAATTATAGAGGAATATTCCCATGTTTCTTGGGAGGTCTGCTCTGTCTTTTGCTCTCCAGCATGTCCAGACCCTTGCATATCAATGAGCGGGTTTCTCTCGGGAAGATGACCTTGTCAACATAGCCAAGACCTGCAGCTACATATGGATTGGCAAATTTGTCGCGATATTCCTTGACGAGCTGAGCCCTCTTCTTCTCTTTGTCTTTGGCCTTCGCGATCTCTTTGCGGAAGATGATGTTGATTGCACCATCGGGCCCCATCACTGCGATCTCAGCTGTGGGCCGTGCATAGACCAGGTCAGCACCAATATGACGCGAGGCCATAACATCGAATGCACCTCCATATCCCTTGCGAGTAATGATTGTAATCATGGGGACTGTAGCTTCAGCGAAAGCATAGAGGATCTTTGCGCCATGCCGGATTATTCCTCCATACTCCTGGGCTGTCCCAGGGAGATAACCTGGCACATCCATGAAGGTGATGATGGGAATGTTGAATGCATCACAGAACCGTACGAACCGGGCACACTTGTCAGAGGCATTGATGTCAATTGTACCAGCAAGATGAGCAGGATTGTTTCCAACGATACCCACTGAGCGACCATCAAACCGTGCGAACCCAACGATCATGTTCTGCGCCCAGAGTTCATGAACCTCGAAGAACTCACCATTATCAGCCAGCTTTTTGACAACTTCCCGCATGTCATAGGGCTTGTTGGGATCATTAGGTACTAGATCGTCGATTGACTCATCCACATCGTCGGGACCATGTCCGGTCTCTACACGTGGGGGATCCTCAAGGTTGTTCTGAGGGATGTAACTAAGAAGTGCCTTGATCTGATTAAAGCACTCTTCCTCATCCTCACTGGCAAAATGAGAAACCCCACTAATTGATGAATGGGTCATAGCTCCACCCAGTTCCTCGAAGGTGACCTCCTCTCCCGTCACGGTCTTGATGACATCTGGACCAGTGATGAACATGTGAGCAATCTCTTTGACCATCAGGGTGAAGTCAGTGACAGCAGGGCTGTAGACAGCGCCACCAGCACATGGGCCCATAATGGCTGAAATCTGGGGAATGACTCCACTAGCGAGTGTGTTCAGTCGGAAGATCTTGCAATAGCTTACTAGTGATTTGATGCCCTCTTGTACGCGAGCACCCGCTCCAGCATTGAGACCAATCAGGGGAGCTCCTGCCTCCATGGCTAGTTCCATAATCTTGACTATCTTCTCTCCATACATCTCTGCTAGTGACCCGCCCCAGACTGTAAAGTCTTGGCTGAAGATGAAGACCTTTCGGCCATTAATAGTACCAAAACCTGTGTCTACCCCATCTCCAAGGATTTTGTTCTCATCCATTCCAAAGCTCGTTTCGCGGTGAACCACGAACTCATCTATCTCAACGAACGAACCGGTGTCCAATAACTTGTCGAGACGCTCTCGAGCAGTCAATCTTCCCTTCTCATGTTCAATCTTGATACGATCTTCGCCGCCACCTAGTTTAGCCTGTTCTCGAAGCCTTGTAAGTTCATCAAATTTGTCCTTGGTCATGTTGCCAGCACCACTTCGTTTGGTCTTACTGAGTGGTGCTCACCTGTTTTTTCAATCTTCTGTTTCAGAGGGAACTCATAGATTGCAGAGTCATAACTGATAAATCGAGCCGCATTATATAATGCTCTACAATCCATTTCAAATGCGGGTGATTGAAGATTGGCAAAGATGACAGGTGGCGAGGTTCTGACCAAGTGTCTCCTTCAAGAGAGTGTTAGATATGTTTTTGGAGTTCCAGGTGACCAACTCTATCCATTTCTTGATTCGATTCACACCAGTGATGGAATCGATTTTGTCACATTCCGACACGAACAGGCTGCCGCACATGCGGCAGATGCATGGGCGCGCACAACAGGAAACCCAGGAGTCTGTTTGGGCACGGTAGGCCCCGGAGCTGCTGATTTGGTCCCAGGCGTCTATGCGGCATTTGCTGACAGTATTCCGATGATAGTGTTCTGTGCTCAGAATCAATCCTGGCGAATCAACCCGGACCATGGGAGCACTCAGGGACTGGACCAGCTCAATTTATTCAAACCAATCACTAAATGGGGAGCCACCGTCACTCACTGGCAGAGAATCCCACATCTTGTTCATTGGGCATTCAGGGAAGCAGTCTCAGGAAGACCAGGTCCTGTCTTTTTGGACATCCCAGCAGATGTACTCTATTTAGAATGCGAAGAGGAAACATTGGAAGATGGGATTGTCGCTGCTGATAGGTATAGGATGACAAAACCGCCTGTTGGAAATCCTGACTTAATTGCTAGAGCTGCCAAGATGTTGTCAAAGGCAAAGTTCCCAATGGTGCACGCGGGAAATGGTGTTCTCATGTCTGATGCTTCAAAGGAGCTCATCGCCCTAGCAGAGCATCTTCAAGCTCCAGTGACAACATCCGTTGCAGCAAGGGGAGTCATTCCGGAGGACCATCCACTATCACTATCACCTGCGGGTTTCGGAGCTATTGGAGCTCAGTGTCAGGCAGACCTCGTACTTCTTGTAGGAGGTCGTTTAGGAGACCTCGATTTCTGGGGAAGAGCTCCTGGATGGGGGGACTGTGCAAATCAACGATTGATACAGATTGATATTGCACCAGAGATGATTGCGCAAAATCGTGTAGTCGACCTCGCAATCGTTGGAGACGCAAAAAGCACACTGATCGAACTGCTCAAGCACTTTAAGGGTAAACCAAAAGCAAAACCGCGGCTGGAAATGGCAGACTGTCGAGAGGCTCAAGATAACTGGCGGCTAGATTTCATAGAACAAGGCAAGTCGGATAAATCTCCAATCCACCCCCTGAGGATGATTCAAGAGATACGTGATTTCTTTCCACGGGATGCGATCTCCATTGTGGACGGAGGAAACATTGCAGTCTGGGCAATCTACTTGAACAAGATATACGGACCAAGGACATTCCTCTGGCCATCCGACTCTGGGCACCTCGGAGTTGGAACTGGATATGCGATTGGTTCAAAGCTAGCATATCCTGAAAAAGAGGTCTATGTCATATCAGGTGATGGTGCATTCATGTTCAATGCGCAGGAGCTTGAAACTGCAAGACGCCTAGACACAGCATTCACCATAGCCATTGCGAATGATAGAGCCTATGGCATGATAAAAGCTGGACAGAAGGGTCTCTATAACGAGCGATATGTGGGTGTAGACTTTGTTGATGTTCGATATGACAAAATTGCGGAAGCGATGGGTTGTTTTGGTATCAGAGTAAAGAAACCCGGGAACATAGCTCCGGCACTTCAAAAGGCAAAAGACTCCGGCCTCCCTGCAGTGCTTGATATTGTCATCGACCCGGACATCAACCTCAAACCCCCTGACTTTGATTCTGTGGCTTCGGTCTGGCTTGAAGGTTGTCAGCTTCCAGGAGAGGGCTGAATGAAAGCAGCAGTATATGAAGGCAGTCATGAGATTACAGTGAAGGATGTCCCTGAACCGGAAGTCGGTTCAACCGAAGTTTTGGTTGAACCAAAGTACGTAGGTATTTGCGGAACAGATCTCAGCGCATGGGAGTACGGTATGTATGAACCAGGGCTAATCATGGGACATGAGTTTTCAGGGGAAATAGTGGAGATTGGCAAAGATGTGACCTCTTGGGATGTAGGTGATAGGATAGTACCCAACTCGCTTTTGCCATGTGGAAAGTGCTCATTTTGTAAAGCTCAGAAATTCTCGATCTGTGATGACATGCAGATGGTAGGAATCACAATGAATGGAGGATTAGCAGAACTTGTCGCGCTTCCACAAGAAATGCTACATCGGCTACCCAAGACCATTGACGACAAAAAAGGCGCTTTTGTTGAACCACTTTCCATTGCGCTTCATGGATTTAACAGAATAGACTTCAAAAGAGGTAATAGTGTACTCGTACTGGGTACGGGTCCTATTGGTATCTTGAGCCTGCATTTTGCCAAATTGCTAGGAGCCTCAGTAGTATATGCATCAGAGATACGGTCTGCACGACTCGAGATGGCGAGAAAAGCTGGAGCAGACTTCATCATTAATCCAGCTAAAGAGTCGCTACCTCTTCGAATTGAGAGCTTGACAGAGGGAGTAGGTGTGGATGTTGTTGTTGAATGCACAGGTGTACCTGGACCCAGCTCCGAAGCTTTTCAGCTCGTCAAGAGAGGAGGTACTATCCTCATTCTCGGTATAAGTGAAGAACCAGTAGAGGTGGATTTCATGAGAGGGGTGTTGAATGAGCTAAGTCTGAAGTTCAGTTACCTAGGTTACCAAGAATTTCCTGAAGCGATTCGCCTTCTTGCTGAAGACTTGATAGATCCCATTCCAATGGTGACAAGAGTCATATCCTTGGACCGTGTTGTAGAGGACGGGTTTGAAGCACTTACTCGTTCTGATAATCAAGATGTGAAAGTGCTGGTGAAGATTTAGACGGAGGTTGGTTGAATGAGTAAAAAGATGGTTCTTGGTTCAGACGAATACCTGAACAACTTCAAGGAGAAGATTAACAGCGATAAGGAATATGCGGATCTTGCTAGCAACGTGGATGATTCATATACACTTGTTTTACAAGCTGAACCTGACAAGGGGATTGAGGAAACACGAGTTGTTGGCTTCACAATCAAGGAGGGAAAAATGACTGATATCTGGATTGGTGAAAGGGAAACCTCTTTTATTCTCAGTGCACCATATCGAGTCTGGGTAGACATACTCCTTGGAAAGATTGGAGCAAACAGGGCATTCATCACCCGCAAATTGAACATCAAAGGAAACATGCCTAGATTGTTGAAAACAGCAAAAGCAACAGATAGACTGGTTTCTTTGCTACGTGAAATGCCAACAGAATTCCATGGCGACTACGTAAATCAATCATTTGGGTGATCATTGATACTTAGGTAGCACCAACTAATAGACAACAGAATAATTTCAACTAACATATTGCGTTTTAGGCAACAATTGTTCGAGATATCGAGTGGTTCTTGCGTATAGAGCGTGCCTTTTCTAATTTCATAGATGGAAGAAACATGGGAGTATCAACATGGTGACTATTCTATCCCATCATGAAAAAGGAAATGAAACTTCTCAGTTTAGGCAAAAAACAGAAGGCATCTCAAGCAAACCAATTCGCTTGGCGTTCTCGTTTTTCTTCTTGGCACTTTTCTTCAGAGTTGTTGACATATTCGTCCTTGAGATGAATACAACAGACTTTGGGATACTACCCTCCAAGGTCTTCCCTATTCTGTTTATTCTTCTGTATCTTCGACATCGAGAGAAACGGGTCTCATCAATTGGGATTCACTCAGATGACTGGCAAAGAAATGTATTCCTAGCGGTCCTTGCCATTCTCGTTTTCAATGGGATACTCTACTGTGGCGGCTATCTTGTCCTCTTCATAATCAATATTCAACCACAGATAATATTCTATAAGTTAGACTACATTGCCTTCGATCTTGTCTATCAGACCGCAAATGCATTCATGGAGGAGATGCTGTTCAGGGGACTTATGTTAGTCTGTTTCATGACAGTCATGCGTCCCTTGAAAGCAAACCTCCTCCAAGGACTCTTGTTTGGTCTTTGGCATATCGTTTGGCCCATCAATTCCTATCTGGGTGGCTTGATAAGTGCAGGAGCAGCCATTGGTTGGGCCACAGAATATTTTTTCTCAAGCATGATTGTCGGACTTCTCTGGGGCTATATGTTTCAAAGGACTCGAAGTCTCCTGAGTCCAATCTTACTTCACTTCTTCATCAATTTCATCAGTGCATACGTGTTTATCGAGCCTAGCGTATCTCTAATAAAATTGGTACTTGGTCTGGTTGGCTTTTTGTTGACATTTGTCACTGTATTTGTCTTCACAAAGAAGGAAATGAGATACAACAAGAGTAATACGCTAAATGAAGAAGTATCAGGACCGCCATCTCTTGACACGAAGCGATAATTGCTCTTTTATCCAACCGGGATGGACTCCAACACTCTTGGTGAGTGCTTCACACGGGAAGTTATCACACTCGGTACAGAACAAGAGCTGTCTGTCATTAACACAACATCTTCTGATGACACAGCTTGCCCTACTCTCAGTTTCACAACCCTTGCACTTCTCGTTCATATAATATCTACACGACCCGCAGTACAGCAGACAAGGTGTTCCTAGACCATCAAACTCCATATCACAATTACCTCACATTTTTGTTGACTGCAGTCTATATCCTGAAGAATAGACGCTGTTCTA
>Ga0180438_10003754_pt1 | contig 22559 bp, 39 predicted proteins | sample SS_ome_12_FD_132455 | JGI IMG/M metagenome (GOLD analysis project Ga0180438, IMG submission 132455) | Hypersaline lake sediment archaeal communities from the Salton Sea, California, USA - SS_3_D_2 metaG | ecosystem: Environmental > Aquatic > Non-marine Saline and Alkaline > Hypersaline >...
ATATAATGTATATTTGTGAGGGGAAAAGGTTGATCACCCTGATATAATAATGTTCTATTAAATCTACCCTCATTAATATATATACTATAATTAAGGACATGTAATTATGGATAAACAATGTGAGAAATGTAATACAACTTTTACAACAAATATACCTAATAAGAAGTATTGTTGTGAGGAGTGTAGACGGTTAGCAAATAATAAAAGAAGAAGGATTGTGGAATTTAAATGTATGTATTGTGGAACTACTGAAAATTTAAGAAAAGATAAAAGATGCATATATAGAGTATGCTTATCTTGCTATGATAAGTATTTAATTCCTAAGATGAAAGATCAAAGGGAAAAAGCGATACTTGAGAAATATGGCGTGTCTAATGTTGCTAACATTCCGGGGGTTTCTGAGCAGAGAAAGAAAACTAGTATGGAGAGATATGGATTTGATAATCCTATGAAGAATAATAATATAAAAGATAAAGTAAAAGCTAGTTGGAAGAATAAGACAGATGATGATATTAATGTTATTGTGAGTGAGCGAGAGCGTACAAAATTAAAAAGGTATGGAATCTCAACCTATAATAATAGAACTAAAACTAAAGAAACAATTATTAATATGTATGGTGTTGAAAATATATCGCAACTAGAAGATATAAAAAATAAGAAGGTACAGACAACCTTAAATAATTTTGGTGTAGATTATCCACAACAGTCTGATGAAGTTAGAAGAAAGACAAAGGAATCATTTTTTATTAATTATGGGGTGTATCATGCTCTTCAATTAAAAGAATTTAAAGAAAAGATGAGAGAAACTTTACATTCTAAATATGGAAAGTATTTGTCTGTTATACCTCGCTATTCTAGTGAATCTCAAGAATTATTTGATGCATTAGCTGTAATTTTGAAAAAATACAAGTATACATTGTATTATGCTACTAATGGTGATATGGGTAAGTGTAATGAGTTTGTTGTTTCTGTGATTGATACAAGTATAGGATTAAATACACATAGGTTTTTAGATTTTTATGTAAAGGAATTAAACAAAGCAATTGAATTTGATGAGGAATATCATTTATCTGACAAACAACAATATAAGGATAATATAAGAACATCTGAAATTAAGAAAGCTTTGCAGAATATAGAAATATTTAGGGTTTCAAAAAAGAAGTATTTAAATAATAAAGATAATGTTATTAAAAAGTGTATGGATTTTTTAATGGATGATTAATATATTATGACACGAACTCAAGTAAAAGGTACTCAAATATTAGATAATGATTTAACTACTGATGATATTAAAGATCATACAATAGTTAGAGCTGATATTAATACTTCTAGTTCTACTGGTTTAATTACAGATTTACAGACTAGTACTGGACTAAAACAAACATATACTGGTAGTTTTTCTGGAACTGGAACTGTTACAATTGCTTTAGATGAAGAAGTAACAGGTTTAACTATTACAGGACATAGATCGTTAGATCAATTAGTGCATGAGATAGCTGAGGATACTTATTGTGAGATTGGAAGAACTGATGGTAGAGTATCATCAGTTATTTATTATACTGATAGTGATAAATCTATTAAAATAAGAGAAATTAATTATACACGAACTTCTGGTAGGATTAGTCAAATAGCTATTACACATTATAATAGTGAGGGAAATCCTATTACTGGGGAAACCTACACAGGACTTATTACACGTAGTGAAGGTAGAATCCAATCTATTAGTTGGGTTTTAACATAAATTTATTTTTTAGGAGGATTTTATATGCCAGGTTATGACAAAACAGGACCAGAGGGAAAAGGATCTTTGACAGGAAGAGGTTTAGGAGGATGTACTTCTAAAGATTTTAAACAACTGAAAGATATGGGTTATATGGATAAAATTCCAAATAAACCTAATAGAGGTAGAGGTCGTGGTTTTGGTCCAGGAAAAGGATTTGGTAGAAATACAATACGAGATAGTAGAGGATAATTTTCAGTAATGGAGTATTAGAGTTCATATGATACCAACAATAGAGGTTGAAGCATTATTAATAACATCTACAGGAGAATTACTTTTAGTAGATACAAGTAGTGGAGCAATAGCAGCTCGTATAGTAGGTGCCGATGGTTCTGGTGTTACTACTACTACGTCTACAGGTAAAACCATGCTAAATACAACTGCTTTAGTTGAGGGTTTAACATTTGATGGAACTAATCTTCTTGTCAAGGTAAATAACCAACCTACTGTGGATGTAAATTCATTACCCAACGTTACTATCGACTCTATTCCAAATATAATACTTCGAGATAGTAGTAATCCTGGCCATCTTCTTTTAATAACTTCTACTGGTTCTATACATGTTAATATTGATGATTTACCAAATGTTGATATAAATTCTTTACCTAGTATTATAATAAGAGATGGTATTGATTCTGATAAAGTTCTTTCAATTACTTCTACTGGACAAGTTCACTCAAGATTATATGATAGTACTGGTGTGGGATTAACTACTACAGATAGTAGATTAAATGTTTCAGCAGGTCAATCAGGTTCTTGGGATATAAATAATATATCTGGAACTATAACATTACCTACAGGGGCATCAACATCAGCAAATCAGGATGCAACAAATATTAAGCTAGATACTGCAAACACTGAGCTTGACGAATTGAATAGTTCTACAGGATTAGTTAATACAAATTTATCTAGTATAAATGATTCTGTTGATTTAACAAATGATAAATTAGATATATTAAATAGCTCTACCGGCTATACAAATACTATATTAGCAACTATAGATAATAGTATCAAGTCTCAGCAACCAAGAAATTTATATGATAAAGATGGTTATGGTATAACATCAACTGCTTTAGGATCTACTAAAAGAGGTATAGATATTATTAATCGAGATAGTCGAGGATTAGAATACGCTACAACAGCATTTGGTCTTTTAAAAATATCAAATGAAAGTGTTGTAGGTGATTATAGGTTTTTAGATACAGATACTGTTGAGGGTTATTTTACTGAAACTATAACAGGATCTGGGTCTTGGTCTCTTGAGGGAACAGCACTTAAATTGAATACAGGTGCTGCTAGTAGTAGTAAAGCACAGCTTGATTCTATAACAACTCATTATTATCAGGTAGGTCGAGGTATGATGCTTCGATTCTCTGCAATACTAAGTGATACAGGTGTATCTGGTAATGTTAGAGAATGGGGTTATGGTGATGATAATGACGGTGCGTTTTTTAGAATGAATGGAACTACTTTACAAGTAGTTATAAGAAAAGGTGGCTCTGAAGTATATACTAAGAATTCTAGTGAATGGGATGTGCCTGTTATACCAGACCAGTATGGACATTTATATTATATTCAAATTGAATGGTTGGGCGTAGGTAATATTTATTTTTCATATGATGGTCATATTGTTCATACTTATAGATTTTTAGGAACGTCCACCGGATTTTCTTTAGACACACCAGATTTAACTGTTAGACTAAGAAATGAGAATACAACTAATACAACTGATGTTACTCTAAAAATAGGAGGAGTTTCTGTATTAGTAGAGGGAGGGCTGCTTACATCAGGTAGAGATTACGAAGGAAGAATGCGTAGTATCTTAACTGATAATACAGGAAGGATTATTGTTGTAACGCCACCTCCTCAAACTCCTCCTGATAGAACTAGTATTAATGATATACATTATGCAGCTAGTTCTGGTACTACAGATAGATATGTAACTATACCAACAGGTAAACAAATATATATTCAAAGATTTAAAGCGGGTGCTGAAGGAACTGTGACAGCATCTGTATGTGAATTGTATTATGCACCTAACGGTAATACAACTGGAATAGAAATTATTGAACCTATATTTGTTAATGGTAATAGTAATTTTATAGATACAGATTATTTAAGCCCTAGTGGAAATGGAGCGAGGGCAATCTTAATGAGAATACGTAATCTAACTGGTGGGTCAATTGAGATTTTTGCAAAGTGGGAAGGTTATTATTAATGGCTACTCAAGAAATAAAAAGTGTGGATATTCTATCTATTGGTGAAACAGGTCTTTGGAAACCACAAGATAGATATAAAGTAATTATTAATAGAATTGATATTTATGGATATTGTCGTGGAAATGTTGGAAATCCATTTATCTTTAATTTAGAAATATTTAAAGATAATGTATGGAAGAAACTTGGTGGTATTAAGGCTATAACAGATAAAGATTTTCAATTAAATTTTTTATTTAATCAAAGTATTAAGACTGATCAGGGTAATGGAACACACCATAGAATTAGGACTACTATATCAGGCGGTTTGGGAAAAGGTAGCTTTAATATAACTATTTCAATTATAGGAAATGAGCTTAAGGAGGTATAATTAAATGAACGATATATCTAAACTTTTACAAAATAATATAATTACTATTATGACTAGTTTACAATCAATGCAACGAGAATGTACTGATATTTATAATGCATATTGGAAAACAGATGCACAGCCTACTGTTAATGCACTTACTTCTACAGGAACAGCAGCTACAGTAGCCTCTAATTTAACAAAGGGTAATTATGTAGATGGTATTTCTTTTGCAGAAAATTTAAATAAATTTTTTAGTAATCAAGCAGTCACTCAATCTGATTATTTGCAGTCAATTAATCAGATTAAGTATGGTAATGCTGAGTTAGTAACACAACTTACTGAAGCTACTGAACAAATAGGTACTCGTATAAAACAACTTTGTTTAGATGCTTTAGAAGTATATAAACAAAGTTTAGATATTGTGGAATTATATTTTGATAATGAAGTAGGTGATATTATAGGAGTTTTAGATAGTCAAAGAATTGTGCCAGGATCTGAAATGACTGTTGCTGACTTAACTGTAGCAATAACTTTATTTCAAAACTTTCAAAATATGATTACTAATCAATCAGTTTCTACAGGAGATTATAGTGCCACTATATCTACTTGGCAAAGATTAGATACATTGGAATAAATAATATGAGAATATTACAAATTATAAAAGATATAGTAAATAAAATAATCCAGATGATTCAAATAAAGAAATATGAACATATTTATATTTATAAACATATATATGCAGGGGGTTACGTAATGAATACAAGACCTAGAGATTTACTTATCTATTATGGATGGTTAAATTCATTTAACAGTGCAGTTAATTCTTGGGATAATGAAAAAGTTGCTCAGGATATGGCTAAGTATGATTTAATTGTTTTGGGTGATGGGATTCAGGACTCATCACATGGGGATTACTCTAACACAACAACTATTATTCCAAGGATTAGAGAACTTAATTCAGCATGTAAAATATTTGGTTATGTTACAGTAAATCAAACATTGGCTAATTTTAAAACCAAAGCTAATCAATGGAATGATTTGGAAATTGATGGAATTTTTATGGACGAAGCTGGTTATGACTATGGAAAGAAAAGAGATGAATTTAATGAAAGAGTAATATATGTACATTGTTTGTCCAAATCAAATCTTTGTTTTGCAAATGCATGGAATTTGAATCATATTTTTGGAACAGAAAATGATGCTAGTTATGCTAATACTACATATAACCCAGATTTATTGGAGACTGCGCTATGTGAAGAAGATTATTGTTTATTGGAAAGTTTTCCAATAAATACAGTTGCGTACACAAGTTCTAATGGGTATGAATCAAAAAGTGATTGGAAAACTCGTGGAGAACTTGCAGTAGAAATGCGAAATGCGTATGGAATAAATGTTATAGGTTCAGGGATTATTGCAGATGGAGATAACAATGAAGATGATTTGTTTCAATTTGGTTTTATTTCTGCATGCATGTTTGCGCTTGATGGATTTGGTACTTCAGATGTATCTTATGGAGCAAGTTCTGCAAAAACTAAATACATAACTAGACCTGATATATTAGGTATAGAAGATATTTATTATAATCCAGTAGTAGCTGTTGATGCAAGTAATGAAGATGTATATTTAAGATATTGTAATAATGGTAAGTTTATATTAGATTTTTCAAATGGAAATCAAATAAGTAATATTATCAAATATTAATTTATTTTAAATAGGGAGTATTTTATATAATATTCCCTATTTTTTATTTTATCGGAGTTAAAAAATGCAATGGAAGAATTTTTTAAAAATATTGATCCGATTGTACGATGGATCACTCCTTTTCTTACTATCATTATTGGTCTTGTTATCTTTATATATAAGTCTAAGGTAAAAGAGTTAGATCAAAGAATAGAAAAAGAAGTAAAGGATAGAAAAGATGATATAAAAAATGTTATTGAGTTATTGAAAAATTTTGAGGAAGAAAGAAAAAAATCAGATAAAGAACTTATAAAAAATTTTTCAGAAGAGGCGAAAGATGAGCGAGAATGGCGTGCATCTATGGTAGAAAAACAGCAAAAACAAGTAAATGATATATACGATAAGCTTGAGGATATGAATATATGTATTAATAGGGTTATTGAAAAAATAGAGAATTATATGATTAGCCAGGAAAAAATATGTAATGAGCGCCATAAATGGAATGGGGTAAATAGACGATCTCCGTAAAAAAAATTTTATTATTATATTTTTTGTCGATAATTATAATAAATTAATTTAGGAGAAGTATAATAATGAAATATATTATTGATGAAAAATTAGCTACTGCTATTTTAAACTATTTGATAAAAAAACCTTATATTGAAGTAAAACATATGGCAGATGGCTTACAAACTTTAGAACCTTATTATGATAATAATGTAAAAACCGCAGATCCAAAAAAATATGAATCGCATATTCCCAAAGAAAAGAAAGAAACCTGCACAACTTGCCAACAAGAAAAGAAAGATCAAATCGTTGTACAAGAAAGTAAAGCTAAATAATAGATTTTTTATAAAAAATCTTGACATAAATTATATTAGACACACAATGAGTGTATAGATAGAGAATTAAAAATAGCAAAACTCTATTCTCAATATAAAATTTAAATTGCTACACTTATTTAGCATATCTAAAGTTTAAATTATTAGTTTAGTAAACTTAAAGAATACATGTCTGCTCAGGAAAAATAATGGAATGTCAAATTAGATTTTGTCCTAACTGTAAGCACTGGAAAGATGGTGATAAAACTTCTGATGGGTGGCGTTGTTCCAAATGCCATTATATAATAAGAGATTCCCCATCATTATTTAATGAAAAAAATTTAAAAAATTTTAAAAATAAATTAAGTAAGACTTCAAAGTGATTTGTCATAGATGTGGATTTGAATATACAATTCTAGGTGATAATATAATTTGTTTAAACTGTGGTAATATATATGTTGATAAATCTTTATATATAACTAGTACTACTATTAAACTACCTACAATTGAATTTATATTTAATGAGGCAGCATATGTTAAAGAATCAGAAACCGAAGATAAAAATAAAGTATCAAGAACATTCTTTACAAGATATTATAAGATATTTTCTAAATGGTTTCGAGATAGAAGATGATCAAAAAATAATAGCTTGGGATTATTTTATAGATACAAAAAAGGAAAAAGCGGTTCTTAGATTAACTATTAAACATGAAGATAAGGAGGTAAAGAGTAATGGCGGAAAATAATGCTTTAAAGATGAATCAGGTTATTGTAATAACTAATGGAGAGAAATCTCGTAAACAAAAGGAACTGGCAAAGTTATATCATCTTATTCAACAGCCTGCTTTGTTTGAAGGTTTTACTAAAAGATATGATCCTTTAGATGAGGAAGGTGAGAGATTACCCGATGAAGATAAAAAAGTACAATTGACAGTTAATAAAGTTATAAACGATGTAATCAAAGTAATGGAAAATATGTTTAATATTGTTGCTACACAGGATGTTGGTAATTGTTCTGCAGTTGCAGATATAGTTGTAGATGGTATTACTATATTGGAAGCAGTTCCTGCAACATATCTTATATTTCTTGAAAAGCAGCTAATAGATATCGAAACTTTTATTAGTAAATTACCTGTACTTGATCCTGCAGAAGACTGGAATTGGTCAGACAAGGTAGCATGTTATGAGACTAGGCCGAAGGAAACACATAGAACAAAAAAGGTACAAGATGTGCTTGTTAAGTATGAAGCAACTGAAAAGCATCCAGCACAGACTGAGCTTATTACTAAAGATATTATTACAGGCTACTGGAATACAATTAAATTTTCTGGTAACATGAAAAAAACTGATAAAGATCTTTTAGTAGAAAGAGTAAGAAAACTTACTAGGGCAGTGAAGGTAGCAAGAGAGGAAGCAAATAGTATAGAGGTTCATCAGATGTTTTTTGGTACTAAAATATTAAATTATATATTTAAGAGTAACTAATGAAAAAAGATATTTTAAATAAAATTATAAAGTGGTTTTGGATAATTTTTGATACTCTTGTTATTATACTTTTTACTATTTTAGTAATACTTATAGTTAAGCATTCTGGTGCTTTTTTTACTTCAGATAAATTATCAGACACAACTGTAAAATCAAATATAACAATTTATGATTATGAATGGTTTCAAGAATCTTATGAGGAAATCGGTGCAGTTAAAGCTATGTTGGATATTACAGTTTCTTCTTTAGAAGATAAATCTATGACAGAAGGGTTTAAAGAAAAACAAATGGAGAAAGCAACTAGTTTATTATTATATCTTGGAGAAAAGATCCAACAGTATAATAAAAAAAGTGAAATGGTTGGCAAAAAATATTGGAAAAGGGCTACTTTACCATATCAAATAAGACTTAAAAAAAATGATTTAGAATTTGAATATACTTTTTAATAAAAAAGGAGGTTATATAATGAGAGAAGACTATACACATATTTCACTAGTATTAGATCGTTCTGGTTCTATGAGTACTGTTCGAGATGATACTATTGGAGGATTTAATACGTTTTTGAAAGATCAAAGAGATTTAGATGATAAGTGTACCTTTTCAATGATACAGTTTGATACAGAGTATGAGATATTATATACTTTTATAGAAGTAAAAGAAGTGCCTGAATTAAATAATAAAACATTTGTACCTAGGGGAGGAACTGCTCTTTTAGATGCTATTGGTCAAACTGTCATTGCAACAGGAAATGAGCTTTCTAAGATGAAAGAAGAGGATCGGCCTAGTAAAGTTCTTTTTGTTATTTTAACGGATGGTGAAGAAAACTCTAGTCGAGAATATACTAAAGAAAAGATAAATGAAATGATTAAACATCAAGAAGATGTATACAAATGGAAATTTATATTTCTTGCTGCTAATCAAGATGCTATCCAGGTAGGAAATATAATAGGAACTAAATCAGGGAATTCTTTATCAATTGCAGCAAGCTCAAAAGGAGTTGGTGCAACATACTCAACTATATCAACAAAATTAAAAAGTTTTAGAGGTATGTCTTCTGATATATATGCTACAACAGATACTTTTACTGAGGAAGATAGAAAGCAGCATGATGAATTAATTAATAATTAATTTAATATGACCAGATCCAAGAAGATTAGGTAGCCACATCATAACTGCTCGTGTGGTGAGGGATAGCAAGTAGTGTCGATTCTAGATTCTCAGGACACAAGGCTAGGAGGTGCGATTCCTTCTCTGGTCAAATGAAAAGAATATTATGTATAAAGAAACAGAAGACGAAATAATGTATATGTTAGCTATAATAGTTATTATACTAGCAATGTGGAAAGTTGTTGATATTGTTGTTTGGTGTGTGAGTCATATTTCAATTAATATAAAGTAAAAGTATATTATGAAAATAATTAAAGGTGACTTAATTGAATTAGCATTAAATGGAGAATTTGATGTTATAGTGCATGGATGTAATTGTTTTTTAAGTATGGGTAAAGGTATTGCAAAAGCAATTAAAGAAGAGTTTCCAGAAGCTTTTGTGGTAGATAAGGAAACTAAAAGTGGGGATATTAGTAAACTTGGTTTTTTTACGTATGCTACAGTTAAAAGATTATTTAGAGAGATTATTATTGTAAATGCTTATACTCAATATAATTATAATACTAGAGATGGTAAGAATGCATGTATGATTGATTATATGGCAATAGAGAATGTTTTCAAAAGAATAAAGAAGGCGTTTCATGGAAAAAGGATAGGTTATCCTAAAATTGGGGCAGGTTTAGGTGGTGGTGATTGGAATAAAATATCTAAGATTATTGATAGGGAATTAGAGGGTGAGAATCACACACTTGTAATATTATAATTGGAGGTTGTATTGGAAAAAGTGATATTAATATTTGTTGTACTACTTATGTGCTCTTGTGATGCTCAAGTAGTGTATAAAGAACATGATTTGTGCGAGGAATATTGTAAGGCTAAAACTGGCTATTCTTTTATAAATAAAAGACAAATTGCTAATTTATATAGAAAGTGTAAGGCAGATTGCTATTATAAACGAATGTTTGATGATGAAGATGAAGATGCTGAAAAAATTAATAAAAATTAAATCTACTGGTGTAGTTATAGGCTGTTCGATTCAGCCATTTAAGAAGGGTTTTTTTATTTTAACTTAATTGAGTTGAAATGAAAAAATAAGTTTAAGTTAAAGTTCAAATTAAAAAAAAGATCGCTTGAATTAGCATGAACGTTCGAATCGTTCCCGCCTGAATAGCCTTATCTGCCATGTGTAGAAAAAGGTCTTGGATTGTCAAAAGGCAAACTTTGCAACAGGCGGTGCCGGAATTGGTATACGGGATCTTATTTAAGTTTAGATTATTATACCCTAGATTTAGTATTGTATCAACCGTATAGTCGAAGTCAGATTACTAATAATGGGAAAGTGGGAGTTCAATTCTCCCCCCGTGATCAGAGGTTATTAGCATGCTAGAAAAATTATCTGAAATTCTTTTTTTAGCAATAATTGGTCTTATTGTACCAATTTTGGTACTAGTAGGATCATTTCTTCTTTTGTATGTAATTATATATATGTTGCTAAAACTTATCAGTTGCTAGTAGCTTGTGATCACGGGTGGGCCAAAGGAAGGCCGTCCCTTATAAGAATAAGAATCTGATTAAATGGAAAGATTTATGGGTAAATTGGGTACAATTATAATGATAGTTGGCAAAACTACACTTATGATATCGTCTCCTATCCAATGGATACTTGGGTAGGAGATTTGTGAAAATAAATAAAATTTATTATATAGTTTAGGATTAAGTATGAGTGGAGATTTTATAATAAGATTAATATTTGGACATATAGTGGGAGACTATTTATTACAAAATATATGGATGGCAGTTGATAAAAAGAAGGAAATAATACCATGTATTATTCATTGTTTGATTTATACAATATCTATATGTGTTTTTATTTTTCCAGAAATAATAGTTAAAGGTATTTTAGATATTATTTTTATACTTATTCTTGTTTTTATGTCTCATTATATTTTAGATGCAGCTACTATTGTAGATAAATTTTTGCATCTTATTGGTGGTAGAAGTTGGGATAATACAAAAGATTTAGCTAATAAATGTTTTTCTACATATGAAAGTAATATTATAGTAAGTTATACAGTATTAGTTCATGCTGGTATAGATAATGGATTGCATTTAATAATGCTATATTTTATTTTTAAATTTATGTTATAATGATATAAAGAGGTTATTAATGAAAAAAAAGATTTTTTTAAAAATAAAAGAATATTTTTTAAAAATAAAAGAAAGATTGGAAAAGAAGTATGCAAATATACGAAGAAAATTTAGACGAATACTAATGCACTATATGTTTATACCTACTAATGAATATGCTAAATTTCAAAGAGAGTATCAGCGTAATAGTTTAAAAGCAGTAAAAGCTATACCTAAGTTTGATAAGAAAGAATGTAAGAATGTTATTTTGATGAGATATGCCTCTTTATATAATTATATTGTACAATTTGGGTTTTATTTAAATAGTTATTATTTAGCCAGTGGTTTTTATAAACGTTTTTTGATTAGAAATATTTTAGGAAAAGAAAGATTATATACTATACTTACTTCTAAAAAGGAAAAAGATTTCATAACTATTAATGAAATTTTTTCTTTATTTAGATGGTTAAATTTAAAGAAGGATTTCATGAATTATATTCAATCAAAGACTCAATTTAGTTATTCTGTAATCCAGGATAATGATATTAAAGCAGTTAGTAATTGTTTAGCTTTCTCTAGTACAGAATATGCCTTTAAAATTAAATTTGCTGAATTTGTTTACATAATTTTATCTGAATATATTATGCTCCATAATCTTATGTTTGCTAGTGGTTTTAAAATTAATAAAATTAAAACAATTGATCAATGGATGAAAGATATAAATGATAAATAGGAAATTAAGTTAAATGCTAATTCCGTTTCATAAACCAGATATAACGATTAAAGAAATAGATGCAGTTACTAAAGTTTTACGTGATGGTCATTTAACTATAGGATTAAAAACATTAGAGTTTGAGTCCTTATTTTCTGCATATATAGAGAATAAATACGCAGTTGCACTTAGTTCTTGTACTGCTGCATTACATTGTGCTTTATTAGTAGTGGGTATTAAAGGGGGAGATGAAGTCCTTGTTCCTACAAATACATATGTTGCTACTGCTCAGGTTGTTAAATATTGTGGAGCAACACCCATTTTTGTAGATATTAAAAGAGATACGCATAATATTGACCCCGACAAAATAATAGAAAAAATAACTGATAAAACAAAGGCAATTATTCCTGTTCATTTTTCAGGACATCCTTGTGAAATGGATTCTATTTTAAAAATAGCTAAAGATAATAATTTATATGTGATTGAAGATGCTGCACATGCGCTACCTGCTTGGTATGGCACAAAAAAAATTGGAATTTTAGGAGACATAACATGTTTTAGTTTTTATGCAACAAAGACGTTAACTACTGGTGAAGGTGGAATGCTTGTAACATCTAATGAAGAATGGGCAGAAAGAGTTAAAATATTACGATTACATGGTACCAATAAAGATGTAGAAAACAAGTATTCCGATAAATTAAAATGGAATTATGATACGACAGAACTTGGTTATAAATATAACATAGCAGATATAAATTCAGCTATTGGTATAGAGCAATTAAAAAGATTAGAGATTTTATGGCGAAAACGAGCAGTTATTGCCTCTAAATATTCTTTGAAATTTAAAAATTATGATAAGTTAATTCCCTATTATGAAGATATAAACTGTACTTCCTCATGGCATTTGTACCCATTAAAATTAAATTTAGAGAAACTTCCTTTTGACAGAAATGAATTTATAAAAAAACTATATGATAAAGGAATTTATACAAGTGTGCATTTTATTCCTCTATATCGTATGAAATATTTTGCCGATACTTATGATAAATATCCAGAAAGTGAATGGGTGTTTAATAGAACAGTGAGTTTGCCTATATATCCTAATATGTTACACAAAGAGATAGCTTATGTTGTAGAATCTATAATAGAGTTATTAGATGGAAAATAGTAAAATAAAAAAGACTATATTATGTTCAAATACTCAATTATTAGAAGATGGGATAGAACGTGATATTGTAATTGGGTTACATGAATATAGTAATGGTATGTTTAAAGTAGTAGTTGTTGAGGAAGGAGAAATTACAACTATTCAAAAATTTAAAGATAATAGGATAGATGCAGAAATATATTTTCTTCAGTTACAAACGGATTACTTTGGTGAAATTGTTCAAAACATTGATGAGAAGGAGGAATTATCATGAAAGTATTTATATTAATATATATTCTTTTATTTTTAAATTCTTGTGTGTCAGGTAGTAATCAAGAGATGCCTAGACAAACTGAAGGATGGGTAGATAATAATACATATAGGGTTATGTCAGTTGGGTTTGCAAGAAGAGGTATGGTAGACAAAGTAAGACGTAGGTTTTATGCAAGAGAAAGTGCATTGATACTAGCACAAAGGATGGTAGTAGAACACTTTACTGATGTATCAGTGAGTGGAAGTACTACTATTAAAAATGGAAGAGTGGCTATTATAATAATATTAAAAAAGTTTAGTGGTGTTATTACTGGAGGAAATATAATTTATGAGGCATACGATGATAATGATAATTGTAGAATGATCTATGAGGTGTATAATCCGGGATTAAAAGAAAGTGTGCTTGAGGGTATATAATAAAAAATATAATTGTTATTAATATGATCTAATTAGATAAACTAATGGATCTGAAATTTATAGGGAAGAAGATTCATGGAAAAGGAAAGGAAATGTACAAATTGTGGAAAGATAAAACCTATAAGCGAATTTCACAAAACTTCGAGAAAATTTAAAAAGAAGGATGGAAAAATTTATACTTATAGATATCATCATGCTAAGTGTAATGTGTGTAGAAGATTAGATAAAAAAGAATGGTATCGACAAAAGATGGATGAATTAAATACAATAAATTGTTAGGGACTAAATATGAAAATTTTAATAACAGGTGGTGCTGGTTTTATAGGTAGTCATTTATGTGAAAAATATGTAAAAGAAAAATATACTGTTATATGCTTAGATAATTTTATGAGTGGTAATTTAATTAATATCAGAGAATTATTAAATTATGAAAATTTTAAACTCATAAATGGGGATATAAGGGATTATACTTTATTAGAAAAAATAATACAGCGAGTTGATATAATATTTCATCTTGCTGCTCAAATACACACAGATCGTTCTATTATAGAACCAAGAATAACTTATGATATTAATGTTTTAGGAACTCAGAATATTCTTGAATTAGCTAAAATGTATGATGTAGAAAAAATTATTTTTGCTTCTACTTCTGAAGTATATGGAACCGCACAATATACCCCAATGGATGAATTACATCCATTAAACCCTCCTCATCCCTATGGAGCAAGTAAACTTGCAGCAGATAGAATGTGCTATGCCTATAAAAAAACATATGGATTACCTGTATATATTATGAGGCCATTTAATACATTTGGTCCTAAACAAAAAGATAATGGGTATGGAGCAGCTATTTCTATATTTACTAGACGAGTATTATCTGGTAAAAATCCTATAGTATTTGGTAAAGGTACTCAGATTAGAGATTATGTATATATTGATGATATTATTTGTGCCTATGATTTTATACTAAAAGCACCTTCTACATTAGATGGAATATTTAATTTTGGTAGAGGTGAGGGAATAAAAATAAATGATTTAGCTAAAAAAATAATAAATAAATGTGGATATACAGATAAATTAAAAATATCTTATGTAGATCCTCGTCCAGGTGAAGTAAATGAATTAATTTGTGATTCAGGAAAAGCCAAAGATATCTTGGGTTGGAAAGCTGCTTATGATATCGATACTGCTTTGGATAAATTTATTTATTGGTATATGAATAATAATATTGATGGATGGGAAAATCCAATATAATACAAATATTTATTTTTATTTTCCTTGTAGTCGATACTTACATAGAATACATTAAAGTGTGGTGAAAGGAGATTTAGAAATGAAATTATATGTAAATACAAATATAAAGCCATTTAAATCAAAAATAGTAGAACGGCCTTGGGGACATTATGGATTATACTCTGATAATGAGAAGTGTACATGTAAAATATTATTTATTAAAAAAAATGAATTATTGTCAATGCAGTATCATTTTATGCGGGATCAATTTTATATGGCACTTGACGATGGATTTACAGTGGAATATAGCAACAAACCCGTTCCTCAAGAAATTGTGAATGATCCAGAAGAGCCTAGAAGATTTAATAGATTGGAAGCTTTCCTAAAAGAAAATATGTTAACAGAGACGATTCAGGAGGGTGAAATGTTTGGGTTTCATCGATTTGTGGTGCATCGAGCTATTTATAATGGAAATAAAGAATATGGTAGGGTATTGGATATAGCTTTTGGTCATAACGATGAAGAGGATATAGTAAGAATCCATGATAAGTATGGAAGATCACAAAATAAATAGTACAAAAGATTTATAATTTTAGAGAGATATTAATATGACTGAAGTAAATTGTGAACATAAGTGGAAACACAAGGAGACTATTAGAAAGCATGATAGTTATCAAGGATCCTATTGTACTACATGGATAAAAATAGATTATTACTTTTGTGAAAAATGTTTAGAAGAAAAAGAAAAAAAGAGAGTAGAAGATAGTAGAGAAACTCCGCTATGGTACTAATATGTTAAAAAAGAGTGAACTAAAAGAAAAGCAATTAGAGGAGGAAATAGCTGATCTTTGTCATAAACAATGGTCAAATTGGATGAAATATTTGTTTAGTAAATGCTATGATTTTAAATTAGGTCTTTTAATAATACCAGAAGAATATGTGAAAGGATTGAAAAAGCAAATAAATACAGAATATAAAGATTTAAGTGAAGAAGAAAAAGAATCTAATAGAATAGAAGCAAGAAAATTTATTAAATTATTCAAAAGGAAAAATATAAAACGTGCGGTACAATAAATTGGCTTATAGATTATATAAAATGCAGATAGGAGATATAATAACTCTTCAAAAGGGTGATCAATATGAAGGAACTTTTATTAGAGTACCAAGTGGTTGGATATATAGATATACTTATCGAGGAAATCCCACATCTTGCTTTATACCATATACGGAAGAAGTTAGCTGTTGGGATATGGATTTAGAAATATACCCATGTCCCTCTTGTTTATCGACTAATGTATTACTACATGAAAGCACTGTTGCAGATATTGTACCTCCATATACAAAAAACGTTTGGGAAATAAAATGTTCGATATGTGGTGCAAATAGTGGTATGAAAAATACTAAAGAGGATGCTATAAATACCTGGAATGATCTTAGGGGGAAATAGACATATTAAACTTTAATATTAAATTATATTTGGGATAATATTGATTATTGAAAAAATTAATATTTAGGGGGCAACTGCATGATTCGTTTACATAAAAATAAATATCCTACACCACAGGAGCTTACTAGACGTATCATAAAATGTCCAAAATGCGGTAGTTCTCTTGTTGAGCCAATTCGTCTCGGTAAAAGGAGATGCCGTTCTTGTGCTTATATAAATACTGCGGATAAATTTATAATATTGAATGGTGCTAATAATATTTTGAGAAAAATGTATTATGTTATGAGGTAATTAAATGGGTGAGCTTACAAAGGAAGAATTAGGTAAGATGTATAATTCTTTAACTGAAGAAGAAAAGAAACATTATGAAAAGAAAACTAAAAAGTTATCTGAGATATTTCCTTTATTCTTAATTGCACAGAAACAGGCAAAGAAGACTGATACAGACAATGCTATGATCGAAAATAAAGAATTTAAAGATGTATTAGTATTAGGTAGTATGGTTAGAAAGTATTGTGAAGAATTTGAATGTAGCTTCTTTGATTTTTTAAAAGAGATGAATGCCTTTAAACAAGTATTTATTGAACAAGGTATAAAATCGGGTATTGGATTTAGCGAAGATTACTATGATATTCCAGATAAATTAAAGAAAAAAAATAGAGAAAATTATAAAAATTTAGAGAAAAGGCACCAAAAAAATGAAAAAGCTCCTTATACATTAGGAAATGCTCTAAAAGAAAAAGGTCTTATTTAATAAGAAAAAGTTATTGATTTTTATTAAAAAAGGAAAAAATTGTGCGAGATATATCAGAAGAGGTTCAAAATACTATAGATTTAATTGATGAAATGCTATTGGATGAAGAGTATATTTTTGCATCTGATTTTCTTGAAAATATTTTGGATTTTGCAAAAGAAAATGACCGATTAACAGAAGCTCAAATTGAAGCTGTTTATAATATATATAATTCTAAGAATAATTGAGGAGAGTATTTTATGAAGAGAAGTTTTAATAGATTAAGGATATTTATTTGTGTAATTGGAATGATGTTTACATTACATATAATAAACTCTCATGAGTTATATTCACAACTCTCACCTCCAGAAAAAGAATCAAAAAATGGTAATTTTGGAATGGGTTTTAGTTTTGGAGATCCAACAGGTCTCTCTTTTAAATATTTCATACAACCAAAATTTGGTTTACAATGGCATGTTGGCTGGATGCCTTTACATCATTGGTCTGGTGGTTTTTCTGTAGATTTTTTGTGGCATCCCGCTACAATAGGTACAACATCAGTAATGAAAATGATACCTTACTTTGGTGGTGGATTAGGATGTAGTTTTTGGGATGACAGCTTATATGATAAAGGAAAAGGGTTTCACTTTGGTCTTGCATTGCGCATGTTGGGTGGTTTAGCGTTTCATTGGGAAAAAATTCCCATTGATACAGTTGTTGAAATGGGATGGACACCGCATATATTTGAAACTAATCCCATTCGTTTTTCACCAGCTCATGGAGATATTAGTATTAAATCACGGTATTATTTCTAAATATTACAAATTAATCATGGAAACTATAGAAAATATAGCAAAAAGTATTAAAAATAATCCTAATTGTTTTATTTATTATTGTGATAAAGGAGAATTGATAGTATTTAATAAAAATAAACGATGTCCTTCATAGCATACACACCTAAAAAATAACCATTCAGTAATATATTTTAATTGAATCCATTCTTCCTGATTAAAAGAGAATTGTTTTGCTTAATGAAATTTGAGAATAAATATAATAAAAATATTGATATAGATATGAATCAAGCAACAGATATTTTGAAAGATTTCTTTATAAAAATATTTACAAGGAAGAAAGGCTTATGATAAATAAAAATAAAAAAATATATATAATATTATTATTAATGTTAATAATAGGTTGCAAATCTATATCTATACAAGATCACCAGCTCCAAATTAATAAATTACATATTCAAATAGCAGAGTTAAGAGTAAAAATCATTGATTGTGAAAGAGATAGTGAAGATTTAATAAATATTTTGGTCGAAACTATTAAAAAGAATCAAAGAGTTATTAAACAATTACAAGAATATTGTATATATTTAGAGATGCAATTAAAAAATGAAATACAGAAAAAATAAATTGAAGCGTTACAAATAAATCATAATTTTATATTAAATATTAATTTAAATAATGGAGAAAATAATGTTAATCAAAAGAGATAAAAGTATCATTCCTGCATGTGATGTAGAAGATATGAAAAAATTAATAGAATTAATAGAAGCCACTCACGATTTAGAAATAATTGGTGGATATAAAATTGGAATATCTTTAATACTTAATTATGGTTTAGGACCTGTAGTGAGGAGAATAAAAGCTTTCACAGAGAAGCCGATAATATATGATCATCAAAAAGCTGGAAATGATATACCTGAGATAGGGGATAATTTTGCTAAAATATGTAAGGATAATGGAGTAGATGCAGTAATACTCTTTCCTTTTGTAGGACCAATTTCTGCTGAAAGGTGGATTGAACAGTGTCAAAAAGAGGAATTGGAAGTTATTGTTGGAGGAAGAATGACGCATCCTGGTTTTGAAACATTTATTCCTGTAAATACTTCTTTTATTATTTATGAAACTGCTGTTGTACTAGGTGTAAATAATTTTATTATACCAGGAACATATCCAGGTGATATGAAGTATTATAGAAATATAATTATTGAAAAAAGAATGGAAATTGCTTTAGGGAAAAAAGAGGAAATTTCAGAAAAAGTTAAGAAGTTTGATGTTTTTTCACCTGGTTTGATTACCCAAGGAGGGAATATAACAGAAGTAGGAAGAGTTGCTGGGGATAGATGGCATGCAATTATTGGAAGAGCGTTATATCAAGCTTCTAATATAAGAAATAAAACTATTGAGTTATCAAAAGATCTTTAATGAAGATAGTTATTAAATAGAAAAATAAAAGGAATATTTTTTATAGAAGATATTCCTTTTATAAAAATAAATTAAGTCTTTATAAGGAGATACATTATGAAAAAAATATGTATGGTATTATTAACTATAAGTATTTTAATGGTATTTATGGTTAACTGTTCTAAAATAACACCAGGTACTGAGGAAGGTGTACAAAAGATTGAAGATAAAATAAACAAAGATGATTCAAAAAAAGATGAAAAAGGTAAAGAAGATAAGAAAGAAAAAAAATAAATTATTTTAAAAATAAGGCTTCCTTAACGGGGAGCCGGTTTTTTAAAAAAGGAGAAAATACATATGAAAAAATTTTTAAATTTTATTTTAGTAGGAGTAATTTTTTTATTTTTTATGGGTTGTAAAGAATTATCTAAAAAAGGAGGTATAGCTATTAGTATTTTTCGTACTCAGAATCCAATTATAAATCTAATTGATGAGGATATGAATGTTGTAAAATACATAGTTAAGGGTAAAGGGCCTAAAAAAACAGTTTGTAAAAATTCGGATGATAGAATAAATAATTTTAAATATACCATTTATAATAATTATGTAGATGTTGGTGATGTTATACCAGGAAAATGGTGTATAAATGTAGAAGCGTATAACAAGAATAATGAATTGATTGGAAAAGATACTAAAACTATAAAAGTATATGATAGAACTTATGTAAATGCATTTATTTTTATTAAACCTCTTAAGTTTAATACAATAGTTAATCATGTACAAGCAACTCCTGAAGTATTAATATCTATACCAGATTTTGATATGTATTCAGTTAAAAATGTACGTATTTTATATTGTCATTCTGAATATGGAGAATTAATTTCTAAAGGATTGAATAGATTAGATGATTTTTTTAATAACCATAATCTTGATATTTATAATCCACCTAGTTTAACAAAATTTAAGGATATAAATATTGGAATTGGTGATACTATTAAAGCATATGATTTAGGTAATCCAGATAGAACTTCTTGGAGAGTTGCAACAGAAGAATATTTAAATAAGGCAGAAAATTCAGAAATACGAATAATACTATGGTCTTGGGGATTTGATCAAATAAATACTAATTTGGAAAATATAAATATTTATATTTCTGAAATGGAAGAATTAATAGGAATGTATCCCACTAAAGAATTTATATATATGACTGGTCCGACTAATGGTACTGGTATAGAAGGTAGTGCTTATTTAGCTAATCAGCATATTAGAGAGCATTGTATTAATAATAAACGATGGTTATTGGATGTAGCAGATATTGAAAAATATGATATAGATGGTAATTTTTATGGTGAATTAATATTACCTAATGGTTTGTACGATACAGATCAGAATGGAGTATTGGAAGAGGAAGTAGATTTAAATTGGCAAGCTGATTTTGAAGCAGCTAATACAGTTGCAACTTCCTCAGTGAGCTATTGGCAAAATGCTCGATGGTACGAATGTAGTATTACAGATTATTATTCTATTTCTGCAAATATGAAGGCATATGCAGCATGGTATATGCTATCACTAGTATCAGAATATTTGACTTATGATAATAAATGAAATTAACTAACAGATGAATAATAGATGAGATGAAAAAATATTTTTTATACAAAGGAGGTCTATTTTTTAAAAACTGTTCTTTCTACACGAAAAGTTTTTTATAATTTTGAAGCTCTGCTACAAAATCGACCAATCATATAAATAATAATAAAGCAGTTCCTTCGGTAACAAGCACATTATTTTGATTATATACATTAGTAGCACATCTGATAAATTTTTTTTCTCCATTTTTTGCCAGAAACTTTTCAGTAACAATTGCTATAGCAGTAAGAGTATCTCCAACAAAGGTGGGTTTTTTAAATGTAGTTGTTTGTGATATATATAAAATTCCTGGACCAAATAGTTTAGTACCAAGACAAGCTGAAATAAGTGCTGAACTGAAAATACCATGTATTATTCGTTTACCGAATCTAGTAGTTTTACTGAATTCATTATCTATATGAAGAGGATTAAAATCTCCTGATATTCCTGCAAATAAAATAATGTCAGCCTCAGTTATTGTTTTTGAAAAGTAGGCTGAATCTCCAATTTCATAGTTATTATATTCTACTTTTTGAATTTTATTTTCCATATTAATGTGTTCCATCGTGCTCCATTCTATGACAGCTTCTACAAAGCCAAACTCCTACTAAATAATTTTCTGGTTCATACCCATGTGTGTGATGAAAATGAATATCATCTGAAAAATTTCCACATTTACTACATATACTTGGTTTAATAAGTGTACCTTTTTTAATGGCTTTATATACAGCATTTCTTGCTCGTGTTTGCTCAGGGAATCTTTCTAATTGACGTTTTCTATAAAAATAATTATCATTAGATCTTCCCCCCTTCCAGTTATGAGAATCTTCTCCTGAAGGGTTCTGTAATTCCTTTATAAACTCAGGGTCTCTTTTGATATTATATCGCTGAAGTGCGCTACTAATATCATTTGGTGTACAATTAAATAATTTTGCTAACTCTATATTAGATTTTTTATTTATAGAATCTCTAATCAATTGTATTTCTGCTTTTTTCCAACCTTTTCTTTTTCTCATATAAACCTAAATATAATAAGAATGCTTGTATATTTATAATATTATTTATCGGAGGACTTTATATGGAAACTTTTATTATAAATTCTAGATTGGCTTTTATAAAAGTCAAGGATGTTATGCCTACTAAATCAAATTTATATGATATAGCATGTAAATTAGGATTAGATGTAGATAGATATACAATATATACAGATA
>Ga0180438_10003755_pt1 | contig 22559 bp, 32 predicted proteins | sample SS_ome_12_FD_132455 | JGI IMG/M metagenome (GOLD analysis project Ga0180438, IMG submission 132455) | Hypersaline lake sediment archaeal communities from the Salton Sea, California, USA - SS_3_D_2 metaG | ecosystem: Environmental > Aquatic > Non-marine Saline and Alkaline > Hypersaline >...
AGATTCAGATGCCACCATTTTATTATAACATACATAATTTATGTCATAAATTAAAACTAAAATTTGTACCAAAAATAAAAAATATTATTGAAACTATTAATAATTTGAATTATAAGGCTTCAAGAACACATTTTGACTATTTAGCTATAAAAACCGATATGAATATTTTGGATTTAAAAGCATTATTAGTACGCTTGCCAAATTCTAATTAAATGTGCTATAGGGATAAATATGGACTCAGAACAACATAAAAATGAAAAATTCTATACGAAAGCTAAAAAGCAAGGCTATAGAGCTCGTTCTGCTTATAAACTTTTTGACATTCAAAAAAAGTATAACATCTTTAAAAGAGCTTTTTATATATTAGATATCGGATGTGCTCCAGGATCATGGTTACAAGTCGCTAAAAAATTTGCTGAAGAAAATTTGAGTAAATACAGAGATAACCATTATCACCGAAATTATTATAAGATATTAGGGTTAGATATTAAAAAAACAAGTCCTATTGAGAATGTTGATTTTATTAGAATGGATATAACTAAATCTAAATCTATGGAAATAATTAATCAATATCTTTCTGGAGAGAAATTTGATCTCATTCTTTCAGATGCTAGTATTAAGAAATCTGGTAATAAATTCAGTGACCAAGTTCTTCAAGTAAAATTGTGTATGAAAATTGTTGATACATTAATCTTTTTAAAACCAAAGGGGAATTTCATTGTCAAATTATTTCAGGGAGAAGACTTTAAAAAATTAAATCGCAAATTGAAAGGAGAATTTAATTTTGTTAAAAGCTATAAACCTATTGCTTCATATAAAAAAAGTAATGAAATTTATATCATTGGATTAAATAAAAAATAATTCATTCAACGGATTCTGCTTCTATTTCATTAAAATTAATCACATATTTTTTCTCTTCCATTGTTGCATTTATCCATTCAGTTAACCACACACACTGATGAGGATTTAGATTATCCATATTAGTTTCATTGCATTTACTCGAAAAGGGACAAATTAAACAAGGTTGATATGAAAAAATTTCAATAATAAAATTTTTATCAGATTTATCGACTTTTATTTCCTTTACATCCATGTCGATCTCTTCAATATATGAAATATTTTTTGTCCATGAAGCATCAACTAATTCACGTGTTACTTTTACTTTTGATTGTAATGATAAAATGTCTATAATATCGTCTAAATCATTACGGCTTTTACCCGAAATCTCTATTAAATCTTTAAAGTAAATTCTTTTATGTTTTTTAATGATATCTAGAATTTTTTTTTCATCTTTTTTAAGATTTCTATTAAAATCTCTCTTCCACTCTTCAATCCTCTCTATTCTTCTCTCAGATTCTGATTTATCCGAGACTTCACTACCTTCCATCCTCTCTTTCACTTTACATTTATGACGGTTGAGATAGACAAATGATTTTCCACAATATGGACAAACTTCTTTTTTTTTCTTAGTCATAGTTATAGAGATTATTTTTAATTTTTTAATTAATGAAAAAATAACATAATTGAGAAATTATGATTAATTTCAAATTAATTTATCGATCTACATTTCATTTCATATAAATATATTATTGTGTTTTTCTTTTTATTAATTAAAAATAATATATTTATTATAATGAGAGATTGGTTTCGTATCCTGAAAACAAATAGATTTCAAATTTATAATTTTGAGAAAATTTCTAAGGAAATCGAAAAAGAAGAGATAAATAAGTTTTATTTAAAAACAGGTGCGAAAAATTTTGATAATGTGTTAGGGAAAGGATTTCATTCAAAAACAATATATTTAATTTTTGGGTCAAATAAGACGGGAAAAACACAATTGTGTCATCAATTATGTATTCAAGCCTCTAAAAGTGGCTATAAGCTGATGTATTTCGATACTGAAAACACATTTAGACCAGAAAGAATAAAACAGTTAGCAACTATGCAGAATTTAAAATTAGATAATGTTTTGAAAAATATTTTAGTTTCAAAAATCATGAGTAATAACGCTTTTATATTAGAATTAAATAACATCGAAGATATTATTAAAAAACAAAACGTAAAAGTCCTAATCATTGATTCAATAAATAACTATTACCGTCTAGAACAAGGAGATGATGACATATCCTTTCAGAAGGCTAAATCGACTTTTTTGGAGATTATCCAAAAATTGTATTTCCTCACTCATAATTTAAATTTAATTACAATAGCTACTGCCCAAATTACCCCAAACTTTAATAAAGAAACCCTCATTAAAGAAAAACCTGTAGGCACACAATTTTTAAATCACTATATTTCCGAATTTCTCTACTTAAGCTATAAAGAGAAAGATTCCGGATATGTTCATCTCATAAATTCTTTAAATCTTCCAGAAAAGAAAGTCCTCTATAGATTAACAGCTAAAGGTATAGAAGATTATAAAATCTGAAAAATATCTATAATAGCATTTTATAAAAGGCTTCCAATTCTATATTGTCATACCTTTTTGATGGCTTTTTTGAATTAACGTAAGATAATTGATTAGTAATATGATCTCTTAACCAATCTATAAGTTCCGACGCATATTTGAGCTTCTTCTGTTTAATATCATTTGCTTGATGATTCTTCTGATAATCAAGCTTACTGTACTTACCTACTTGATTTTCAAAATCCATCCCAATAAGATAAAGCTTTTGAGCGGGTTCTAGCAGTGCTCTTAAAAAAAATAAGATTCTATCACCATCAGTGAAACCTCCAGGATTAAGAATATATTTAGTGGGTTCGACTTGGCATGTAAAAATTATGTTTTTGCATTTCAAAATTTCGGATTCAAAGTATCTAATTTTTTCTAAATTATCACCATGAGCATGGACAATCATGTAATCAGGGTAAGAGAATTCCTTTTTAGATATTCCATCTAAATCACTAAAGATTGCCCCGATATCTATTTTTTTCTCTTTCAATAACCTTGACGCACCGTCTGCGGCAATGTTAAGAATGGTATCCTTATTTAAGTTTATCTTGTTTTTTAAAAGATAATTTACAGATTCTTCTAATGAAACTCCACATCCATAAATAATAATTTTTTTTTTCTTTGAAAGGAATTCTTTAAATGATGAGAGTATCACTTCAAGATTCCAATTTTCCTTTTTAGTGATAATTTCAGATAGATAATCTCGTACCATACAATCTTTTTGATAATCAAAATTGAAATCTTTAATTATGGTTTGATACCATTCATAGAACTCATGAAAGAAATTTATTCCTTGTATAATTGATATAGTAAATTACCCCAATTTTTCAATAAAAATTATTAATCCAATAAAAAAATTTTAAATCTATTATATAATTAAATAAAATTATCAATTAATTCAATATTGTGAAATTTTAAAAATTAAAATAAAAAAGTGAAAAAAAGAATGGGATCACCTGAAAATTTATTTTATACAAAAACTCATCAATGGTTTGACCCTTCTTCAGGAAAAGTTGGAATAACAGCTTTTGCTGCTGAAGCACTTGGTGAGATTTCATTTGTAGACGTTGATGCTCTTGAAGGTGCTGAACTTACTCAAGTAGAAATGGATGGAGATGAACCAGCATCCGACCCAATTGATGCAACAGTTGAATCTAGTAAGGCTGTTGGAGATATTTACAGTCCAGTATCTGGAACTGTTAAAGAGGTTAATAGTGATTTAATGGATGAACCAGAAAAACTTAATGAAGCCCCCTTCGAAACATGGCTCTATATAATTGAACCATCAAATTGGGACGCAGATAAAGGTAATTTACACTCAGCTGCTGACTACGATGCATTTTGTGAAACACAAAAATAATTATTACATATTTTGTTGATATAATACAAAAATTTCTTTTTTTTTAATTTTTCATATACTCATATGGAATTTCCAAACAAATTCATCTTAGGATTCATTATTAACCCGATTTCAGGTATGGGAGGATCAGTGGCATTAAAAGGCACAGATGGTAAGGCTATTCTTAAAAAAGCCATAGATTTAGGTGCAAAACCTCATGCCAACGAGAGAGCAAAAGAATTTCTTCAAGCTCTTGAAGGATTTCAATCAAAAATTCAATTTATTACTTGTCCTGATTACATGGGAGAGAAAACTCTAAAAAAGTTTAAATTTGATTATGCTATCATAAATGATGCTATTTTTGATAATGTTAAAGGAATATATGCAACCAATGAAACACACACTAAAGCAGCAGCTCAAATTATGAAAGAGATAGACGAATTAAAACTAATATTATTTGTTGGAGGTGATGGCACAGCAAGAGATGTTTTAGATGTTGTTGGTGATACAAAACCTTGTTTAGGTATACCTTCTGGGGTAAAGATCTATTCTAGTGTGTTTGCATTAAATCCTAAGGCAGCTGCGTCCACAATCCTACAATTTTTATGGGATGAGTTGCCATTAACTAAATCCGAAGTTTTAGATATAAACGAACAAGCGTATAGAAAAGGAGAGCTTATTTCCAAGTTATACGGGTATCTATTAACACCCCACTCTCCTGAATATTGCCAATATGCAAAATTAAGTTCACCTGATACAGATCAAAATAATCAAGAGAGAATTGCAGAGAAAGTGATTGAAGATATTGAGTCTAATATTTACTATTTACTAGGACCTGGAACTACCGTAAAAGCAATTACGGATAAATTAAATCTCAAAAAAACCTTATTAGGAATCGATCTACTTTATAATAAAAAAATTATTGCTCATGACTTAAATGAAGAGCAGATTCTTTCTTATATAAAAAAAAAACCAACAAAAATTATTGTGTCCTTCATTGGTAGACAAGGATTCCTATTTGGGAGAGGAAATCTTCAATTTACCCCAAAAATTCTTAGGCTTGTTCCATCAAAAAATATTATAATAGTTGCTACTAAACACAAGCTTACAAGCATTTCTAGTAAATTTTTGCGTATTGATTCTAGAGATTCTGAATTAGACCTTGAAATGAGAGGATTATATAAAGTAATTACTGATTATGATGAAATTAAAATAATTGAGTTAAAATAGCTTTAATTTTTTAGATGAAAAGTTATACATTGAACAATGTCTCTCCCAATTTAATAGTAATCATTGCCTGTAAAGCAAAAAAAGTTGCAATAATCAAAATGATTCCTAATACTAGGATTCTTATAGCTATTTTCTTATTATACACATATTTCGATGCTTGGTAGAGCATAATAAATCCCAAGGAGCATAAAAATATGAATATCGATGCAACAACACTCTCTATAATAAAGGCATCTTGTAAGTCTGGATAAAGAAAAACGGGGTCACCTTGCTGATTAGCACCAATAGCAATTGGATTTCTATAAACAATATATACTATCCCCGCTTGAAGTAAAAAAAGTGCTACATAAATGATAATAATAATTAATGATTTACCAGGTAAAGGCATATCCATCCGAGGCAGCTTTACCTTTGGATACACAACTTTAGGCTTTCTTATTTTTTTTCCGAAAATCCAAGGTGTTCTACCTTTTAATTTTTCAAAGATAGTCTCAGATCCGATAATGTCATCATCATCGGTTTTTCTTTTTAGATTAGATTGTTTTTGCATATTTAAATTCTATGTTTTTCTCTTAGTTTTATAAATGTTATTCAAATTAAAATTTTATTTTTCCGATTAAATTGTTTCAGAATATTTAAGCTAATTTTTTTATTAGGTTAATCAATATCTTCCATATTTTTTCAACACTTTTTATTCGTAATCTTTCATCGGGTGAATGTCCCCCTTTAATATCAGGTCCGAAAGAAATCACATCCATTTCTGGAAAATAATCACTGAAATATGCGCACTCTAATCCCGCATGAATTGCTTGAATTTTGACATCATCATTAAATAAATCTAAATACACCTCTTTTGCAATCTGATTTAATTTTGAATCAAATTTTGGAGGCCAACTTGGATATTTTACATACTTATATGTTTCATATTCTAAATCTGAAAAGTCTAACAAAGATAAAACTTTATCATGTAGAACTTCTTTATGATAGTTACTTACACTTCTGATACTGATCCTAATTTTGACCACTTGATCTCTTGTTTTTATAGTTGCAAAATTCATTGATGTATGGACCAAATTTTTAATTCTTGGATGGAAAATTAATGGTCCAGTAGGCATGACATAAAATAGATTTAACAATTTATCTTGAAAATCCTTTTTCATCACATATTCATTTTCTTTATTAATATTTTCAAATATAAGTTCCATATTTGGCTCTATTCCGTCATATAGTTTTTCGATTTCTTTGAAATTTTGCCTAATGAAATCAATTAAATTAGCTTTTTTGCTTTCATGAATGAAGAATTCTGCTTGCGCTTCTCTTGGAATAGCATTTGATAAATTCCCTCCATCTATAGAAATAATATTTATATCAAATTCTTTATTCACTTTCCAAAGGATTTGGCTTATAATATTTACAGCATGAGCTCTTCCTTTATCTATATCTACTCCAGAATGACCCCCTAATAAACCCTTTACTTGAATTTTTACGGGAACGAGGTTAGTATTTAGAAACCTTTGCTTATATAACTTAAATTTTGTTCTAAACTGAATCCCACCAGCACAACCTACAGTAAAAGTAGAATCATCTTCAGAATCAATGTTTACTAAATAATTACCCTTAGCAAATTCACGCTTTAATTGACTTGCTCCTTTTAAACCCATTTCCTCATCAACTGTAAAGAGTAGTTTTAAATTTATTGAATTTAAATCTAATTTTCCATCGTAAAGTTGTTTCATAATTGCCAATTGATAAGCAATACCTACTCCGTTATCCGCCCCTAAAGTTGTGCCTTTGGCGGTAACCCATTTTTCATTATCTATTTCAATAAGCTCTAATTTCAATGGATCACGTGCGAAATCATGTTCACTATCTTTGTTTTTTTCACAGACAATATCCATATGACTCTGAAGAACGATTGTTGGTAGAGTATCAACTGATTTTGCATTACCTGGTATTTTAACTAATAGATTTTTTGCATCATCAATTTCAGTTTCAAAACCAAACTTTTTAGCTTCACTATTTATGTAAATTCTAATTTCCTCTTCTTTACCAGAACAACGTGGAATTTTAGAAATTGCATAAAAATACTCCCAGAATTCAATGGGATTCCCTAAATGTTTTAATTCTTCCATGATTCTCGCTTTAAATGAAAATATATATATGAATTATTTTCTATTACTTATAAAACTAATAAAAATAAATTTTAAATTTTAAAGGATAGTATTTAAATGAGTAATTGGAAGGATTTATATTCAGAAGTTAAACGTAGAAAGATGGAAGCGTTAAATAAAAAAGATGTTGTAAAAGCTGTCGAGACTCATGGAAAAATACTCGCTGTTAAAGGTCGGTATGAAAAACCTGAGGAAGTTGTCGATCACATGTATGCTGCTGTCCATGAAACAATTAAACCAAAACATTTCATGAAAAAAAGTTTAAGAGAATATGATGTAGTTCTAATAGGATGTCCAGGAGATCAAATTCCTAAAGCAGCATATCCAAAAATAAGTGATTATGTAAATAATCATGGTGGATGGGTAATAACAACAGATTGGGCTATTAAATATATTGTAGAGGTGATCTTTCCCGGTTATATTAGGTGGAATGGAAATCGAACTGCCGATGCGGTTGTGGCCTGTCAGATTCTTGAGCCTCAACATCCTTTTTTAGAGGGAGTATTAACCGAGATACAACTCGATAAATGGCATAAAAGTACCACAAAAAATACAAAAAAGACTGAGTTTCGATGGTGGTTAGAAAATCGTAGTTTTCCTATTCAAGTTCTAAATCCAAACGCAGTAAGAGTATTAATCTCTTCTTGGGAAATACAGAAAAAATGGGGAGAAGGTCCTGTTTTATGTTATTTTGATTATGGAAAAACTGGAGGACGCATCATTCATCTCATTTCGCATACACATCTACAAAAGGGAGGAGTTAAGGGTAAGTATGCCTCAGCTTTGATTTTGACGAACATTCTGGATGAAAAAATATCAGAAAAAATGGGAATTAAAAAAAAGCCAACTCAAGGGTACGTTTCTAATTGGGAAACTCCATCTCAACAACCAGAACAATATTATCCAAGTTCTATTCAAAATGATTATGTAACTCCAACAACTCCTAATAATGGACTTACTGGTACTTCTCAGATTATAAAAGTTGATCTTAATAGTGCAGATTTCTCATATGCCAATAAATGTGGATATTGTGGATATGATTTTGCAGAATATAATGGTCCAATTTTTAAATGTCAAGCATGCGGAACTCAGTATCACGATCAATGTTTAAACCAGCAGATCAATGAAGGTACATGTAAAAATTGTGGAAATATATTATTATGGTAAGATTTCAAAAATAGAGTAAAAAATAATGAAATTGGAGAGATTTATAGTGAAATAGAAAAAATTGGAAATGAAAACCTTCATCAACGAACTAATTGTTTTTTTGTGATGTGATATTTAATTTTTTACTAATTTTTCGTTCATATTTTATGCATATATATCGGCATATTTCTGAGACATATCTGAAATTTCGTAAAAGGCAGATTTCACGAAAAATAAAAAAAGAAAAAAATAAGTAGTCTTTAAGGAAAATGACGGAGTCTATTCTTCCGTTATTGTGATTGCCTCGTCTGGACATTGAGTCTCACAGGCTCTACAACCTACACAATCTTCCCTGTTTTCCTCAATAATCTTTACTTTACCGCCCTCAGGTTCCCCAAAACATTCGCTTGGGCAAACTTCATAGCAAGTTCCACATCCAGTACAAGCATCCATATCAATTTCGATTCCGAAGCTCATGATTTTCCACTTTTTTTAAAAATTACAGATAATATAATTATCTTTGATAAGGAGAATATATTAAAAAATATAAATTTCGTTCTTATTTTGAATAGTAAACTGAAAGGCTTAAAATAAAAAAAAAAATAAATAATGAATATACTCAAAAAACTAAAATTTACTCAGGAAATTCAATATTTTTCTTTAGAAGGTAATATATTACTACACTTAAAATGCTACAGATTAACCCTCCATAAAAAGCAGCATCAAACCACCAATCATCGGCAAATGAGCCACTTATACCTAATGCTATGGCACCAATAACAATGATCAATAAGTTCAATATTGAAGTGTAAAAACCATATTTATAATAACGCTTTGGCTGTAATGCATCAAGATCTTTTAAACTAAGAATTGCTATTGCCATTGTATAGAAAAAAAAGATGGCAACCGTAATAATTGCTAAGTTATAGGGAAAATGTAATATGTTTATATATTCCCATGTTCTAAGATAATAGCCACCCCAATAAGTTCCCCCAAAATCTGTAGCTAACATCAATATTCCTCCAGTTGCTCCAGCAATTAATAAACCAAGGAAATACGCTGATAAAGGAATTTCTGTTCTTGCTTCTGACATATATATTCACTTTTTTTAAAAATAAATCTAAAATCAAATTGGATTTAATTTTATTTATAATTAAGTCTTATTTAAAATAATCAAAATTTATTATTTCTTGATTTTAAGAAAGAGGTTCTATATGCTATTGGAGAGTTTATGGAAATTTAACTGCGATGAACCAGTTTTAGGTATTGAACTGTTAGATCTTAGCCAAAATATGCAGATAAATTTTATAGCATATTCAAAAAAGGGAAATTTGATTTTCTTATCCAGTGATGGTCAATTAAAACTAAAACAGGAAATTTGTACAGAAAATCCAATTTGGACTATTAAATTATTTGATTTTGATAATGATGGGAATATCGAAATAGCTGTTGGTGGTATGGATGGAATTTTAAGGGTTTACAAAATTCCAGATCTCTATGAATTAAATCATTATTGGTCACATAAATTTTCCTCCTCAATAAGTGGTATTTTAACAAATGATATTAATAAAAATGGTCAATCCGAAATTATAGTATATTCTCTCGATAAAACTCTACGTGTTCTTAATCCAGTTAATGGAAAATTAATATGGGGACAAGTTTTTCAGGATGGAATAGAAGATGCTGTAATCTTGGAATCTTCTGAATCAAAAATAGAACAAATTCTAATTGCATGTGGTAATGATGGGACCGTTAGAGCTTTTTCCTTAAAAAATGGAGATTTAATATGGTTTAAATCTTTTTCAGACAAAATCCGGTTTGTTGATTATATCAAATCCAAAAATGATACTATAATTGTATGCGGTGGAGATGATAAGGAACTTCATTTTATTAGTAAAGAATCTAAAGAAGAAATCAAATCTTTCAAATTTGATGATTACGTATGGAAATGTTTATCCTTTCCAAATCCTCAAAAGAAATCAATATTAGTAAGTACTTATTCTTTTGAATATCTAAACCATTCAAAAAAACTTCAGCATATCCAATTCACATCGAAGTTGGTTCATATCAATAAAGATTTAGAAATTATATGGGAGTTAAAAAATAAAAATATTGAAGTTATAAAGAGATTTCAAATGCACTCCCGAAATTTTATAGCTATTGGAACAACTCAAGGTGAGTTAATTATCCTTGATGAATTATCTGGTAATATGAGATATAATATCAAACAAGATTCTTGTGTTAATGCAATACAGTATGAAAAATTAGCAAATTTATTGATAATTTGTTATGAAAACGGAACAATTGATGCGTATCATATAGATATTAATTGACTTATTAAACTAGGATTAAAAAATAAAAAAAAGAGTATTAATAATTAGGTAGTTTCTTCGGATTCCTCTTCAGCGGCTAATTCTTCCTCCAACTCTTCAAGTGGAACAGGTGCAGGGGTAGTAAGCATACTATATCCTATCCAGATGGCGATAATAGAAATTAAGATTACAATGAGCCATAAAGGTAACACAACAAATAGTTCCCAGCTTAGGATACTGCCTATGAGGTCTCCAAATACTTTATGAGCCCAATATTGGTCTCCACCCCATGTTGTGAACCAAAGATCGATAATGCTTCCCATAGTGTAAACAATAGCGATAAAGATGCCAAGAATCATGACAATTAGTCCAATAATTTTATCTTTAGCCATATTACTTACCTTTTTTACTTTTTTTTGTAGATTTTTTATAACAGAAATGAATTTGTTTAATATTTTTTGTTAAAATAATATTGAATTAAAACCATTTGTTTTTAGGTTAAGATAAAACAACTAAAGAAAAAACATTTTTGATGAAATATTCTCTATTGAATTTAATCAATGGATCTAAAATAAATCTAATCTTCATTTATTTTAAGTAAAGTGATGCATAATTAAAGAGTAGATAAAGTTTGTAATTTTAAAATTCACTTTGTTAGAATAAAAATGCTAAATAACAACCCATACGTACTTATTATTGGCTCTAGTAATATGGATATGAATATTTATTTAGAGCGATTACCAAAAAGAGGTGAAACAGTGACTGGAGGGATTTTTAAGCAATATCTTGGAGGGAAAGGAGCAAATCAAGCTGTAGCATCAGTGAGATCCGGCTCAAAGACAATATTCATTGGTAAAATTGGCGAAGACTCATTTGGGGATATGATGCTTTCTCACTTAAAAAAAGAGGGAATCAATATCGACTATGTTGTAAGAGACGAACAAAACGCAAGTGGAATTGCTTTTATTATGATTGATAAGGATGGTGAGAATATGATAAGTGTTGCTCCAGGTGCAAATGCTAATTTAAGACCAGATGATATTGATAAAAATAGAAAAATTATAAGAAATGCTACAGCTGTTGTGGTACAAATGGAGATTCCAACCAAAACTATTCAAGAAATTTTTAAAATTGCATCCGCAGGAAGAGCAACAAAGATATTAAATCCCGCACCTCTTAAACTCATACCAAAAGAATTATTTTTGCACATTGATATAATAATTCCCAATGAAGGGGAGCTCTATAATCTTCATTCCATGTTGAATTTGGAAGAAATTATTGAAACTGACAATCAAAAAATAATTCAGGCTTCAAAGCATATTTCAGAGTTAGGAGTAAATATAATAATAACTACTCTTGGAAGTAAAGGATCAATTATATACCAAAGAGAACCGGAAAAAATAGTAAAAATCCCTGCTTATGATGTAAAAGCAATAGACACAGTTGGAGCCGGAGATTGCTTTAATGGAGTTTTAGCAGGCAAATTCACTCAAGGAGAAGATATTATAAATTCGGTAAAATATGCTACAGCTGCAGCTTCGATTGCAGTAACTAGAAAAGGCGCTCAAAAATCCATGCCTTTTGCTTCGGAGATTCAAGAAAGATTTAAAGAAATAAAACACATTATCATAAAGTGATTAAGAGATAATGTTAAGCGAAAATTTGCATGCTGGAAGGGGATCTTGTTTGAGAAGAAATTCATCTCGAAAATTGAATATATCAATCAACTCATCTCACCAAAATAAAATTATGACGATTAATGGAAACTTGCTCACTACAAAAATCATCCAAGAGTTGAATATGACGGTAAATCCTTATGATTTTTATATGATAATTAATATTGGATCGATTCAAACCAACGTTCAATATGACCAAAATATCACTGGACATGAAATTATCTATGATCCTTACAAATATGAAGATTCTGAGAAAAATAATTTCAATCCTGAGATCTTTATCAGCAAATATCAAATCCCAGAAGGATATATTGATATTTTATCAAAATGGTATAGTATTAAATTCACATTTCCTGAATATAATCTTATTTTTATTAGACCTGAAATGGGAATTTCAATTCAGACCCATTCTCAAAGATCTGAGACTTGGGAAATTTTAGCTGGAAAACCAATAGTAATAAATAATAACAAAGTTTTTTATTTTGTTGATAATGGTGCAGAATTTACAAATGAAAAGTTGAAATACCATTCTATAATCAACCCAAATAAAAATGCTGAAGATTTTCTCATTTTAAAGGAAAAATGGAGCGGCTATTTCGATGAAGATGATATAAAAAGGGTGTTTAATCCGAATCATTATAATTAATTTGTTTATTTTTCACTAAAAAGACTGGTCAAACAAGACGATAAAATTGTTTACTAAGAGATCTTTTGGTAAATCTTCGAATTCTATTATCTAACCTTTTAAAGTTTATGGTTTTTACCTCTCTTGTTTTAATAAAATTAAAATTTAATAGATCACTAATATCATTACACGTTATAAAAATAATCGAAAAAAATAACTAAATATGTCAAATGGAACAATTAGATTGGTGTAATTATGACTCCGAATGAAGAACCAGAAGAGGATAAACAAGAAGAACCAGAATCAGAACAATTAACTAATGACATCGAAGATGATCTCGAGAAAGAAAATGGGGAGGAAGAAGAAGTAGAGGATGAAGATGATATAGATCTCGATAAAGAACGTGATCGTTTAAAGTATCATTTTCGGGGCTTTACATTGGAGGATTTGAAGAAAATGAATATGGATGAGTTTATTCAATTACTCCCCGCAAGAGCAAGACGCTCCCTAAGAAGAGGATTGCCTCCTAGACAGAAGAAATTACTTGAAAGATTAAGAAGAGCATATCGAGCGAAAAAAAGAGGTAAAGATCTTTTAACTCGTACACATGTAAGAGATATGATCATTTTTCCAGAGATGGTTGGATTGAAAATAGGTGTTTACAATGGGAGAGGTTTTGAAGTAGTAGAAATTATGCCAGAGATGATTGGACATTATCTTGGAGAATTCTCATTAACACGTAAGCGAGTACAACATGGTTCTCCTGGTATTGGAGCAACAAGAAGTAGTAAATATGTTCCATTGAAATAATCACAATTATATAAAAAAAAAAATAATAACATGATGAAAAATGCCAAACTGGGGATACTCATTTATTGAGCAGAAATATGATGCTGATCGAATAGCAAAAGCATCTGGTAGAGATTTAAGAATTAAACCCAAAGATGCACGAGAAATATGTGCAGTAATCAAAGGAATGAAAGTAGAAAAAGCTAAAACTTTTTTGGAAAACGTTATTCAACTGAAACAATCCGTTCCATATAGGAGACATAAGAAAAAACAAGCTCATAAAAAGGATTTAAAACAATTTAAATGGTATGCTGGACGATACCCACGAAAAGCTGCAGCTCGAATCTATGAAGTTCTCTCTGCAGTTGAATCGAATGCAGAATATAAAGGGCTGGATATAGAAGTCTGTAGAATTATTCATGCCGCAACCCATCGTGGAAGAATTATTAAAAGATATATACAACGTGCTCATGGAAGATCCTCAGCTAAATTTCGTCATTTAAGTCATGTTGAGATCGTTATATATGAATTTCCAAGTTAAATTAATATAAAAAAAATTAGGATGATATAATTGCCACTAGCTAAAATTTTCATTGAAAATGGAATAAAATTGATGCAAATTAATGAATATTTGCGTTCAGAGTTAGTCAGAGCAGGATTTGCTGGTGTTGATATTCAGAAGACCCCCCTTGGCGTAAGAATCACTCTTAAGACGAGTCGCCCTGGATTGGTCATTGGAAAGGGGGGAAAAAGGATACAAGAGATAACCGATGTACTGCAAGACAAATTCGATTTAGAGATGCCTCAAATTGAAGTAGAAGAGGTTCCCAAGCCTGACTTAGATGCACAAATAATGGCTGAAAGGTTAGCATACTCTTTAGATAGAGGTCGTCATTATAGGAGAGCAGGGTATTATATTTTGAGGAAAGTAATGGATGCTGGAGCAAAAGGAGTTGAAATAATCATCTCCGGGAAAGTGACTTCCCAACGAGCTAGAACTCAAATATTTAGAGCAGGAACTATGTCAAAAAGTGGATTACCCGCCCAAGAAGGTGTAGATAAGGGTATAGCTCAATGTATCCAAAAAAGTGGAACATTAGGGATAATTGTAAAAATAATGCGTGCTGATATCAAAATGGGAGATGAAGTGAAAATAAAGCATAATCAACTTTCCCAGTTGTAAGCTCAAGCTCAAGCAAAATTAGCAAAAACTAGAGCAGAACAAATCATTGAGAAAGAAGAATTAACTGAAGAGGATGAAGCCATACTTGATGAGGTTGATGAAGAGGATATTTCAGAGATTTCTTTAGAACCAGAAAATGAGGAGATAGAGAAATAGATTTGAAGAGGTTAAAAAGCGATGGATATATTAAATGCAGAAAAAATTAGAGGAATGGATGAAAGAGAAAGAGAAAGAGCTTTAATAACATTAAGAGAAGAACTGATGATGCTATATAGTCAGCAAACTGGTGGTGGCATTTCAGATAATCCTGCAAAAGCTAAATTACTCAGGAAACAAATAGCTCGAATCTTAACTATTAAAAATGAGGAACGACAATGATTAGTCCTAAATATTTAATATATCATGATTTAATTGGTTTTGAAGTATTTTTAAAAAAGAAATCGAAATCAATGAATTCAGAATTTTCAGTTAAGGGAAGAATAATAGACGAAACAAGGAATCTAGTAATTTTGCAGTCTGAGAATCAAATTAAAAAATATATAAAAAAGGATCATTTATTCAGGTTTAAACTCAATAATGATGTTTTAGAAGTGGACGGAATAAAGATCGTTGGTAAACCTGAAAATAGATTAAGAAGTTTGAAAAAGAAAAAGTGGTTGAAAAGATAAAATGAGTATACGAAATATAGGTATTCCAGGTGTAGTTCCACCAAAGAATAAAGAATGTAATGATAAGGATTGTCCTTTCCATGGTTCTACACGTATAAGAGGAAAAATTACTCAAGGGTTAGTGGTAAGTAAAAAATCAAAAAATACTGTTGTAATAAGACAGGATTATGTTCAATTTATTAGAAAATACCAACGGTATGAAAGACGCAATTCTCGGCTCTCTTGTCATTTACCTGAATGTTTAAATGATGAAATTAATGTTGGAGATATGGTGAGAGTTGGAGAAAGTAGAAAACTTTCAAAAACTAAAGCATTTATAGTATTGGAGAAAATAGGGCGTGGTGCGATTTAAATGGGAACAAGAAGGAAGATGGGTCGTAAGACCATCAATAAAGCACGAACCAGTTATGGCTTACAGAATGGTTCAAAAATCCTAATTGCAGATAATTCTGGTGCAAAAATTGCAGAAATTATCAATGTTGATCGTTCAAAAACGAGATTAAGGAGATTACCAAAAGCAACAGTTGGGTCTGTTTGTTCAGTCACAGTTAAAAAGGGTAAGCCAGAGTATCGTGGAAATATAATGAAAGCAGTTATTGTAAGACAGAAAATGATTTATAGACGTGTTGACGGTACACGTTTATGTTTTGAAGATAATGCAGGCGTTCTGGTTACTAAAGAAGGAGAGCCAAAGGGAACAGAAATAAGGGGTCCAATTGCTAGGGAAGCAGCAGAGTTGTTTCCAAGATTAGCCTCTATATCATCATTAATTATTTAATTAAATTTATGAAGGATATGTATTATGAGAATAAAATCAAAAAAACCAAGGAAACAGAGAAAAGCACTATTCAAATATAAGAACCATCAACGTTCAAAATTATTATCCACACGGGTAGCTGATTTCCTACGCGAAGAATATGGAATTAAAAATCTTCCATTGAGAGTCGGTGATGATGTTCGAATTGTAAAAGGCGAATTTAAAGATTTTGAAGGAGAAGTTATCGAAATCACAAAAGATCAGAGAGCAAAAATTAAGGAAGCTAAATTTGAAAAATCTGATGGGACTGAATTTAATCCTTCAATTCATATATCAAACCTATTAATCACCAAATTTATTAAAGAAAAAAAGATGGACCCTTGGAGAGCAAGTCTTATCGAAAGAAAAGCAATATTTGGAATAACTAAAGAAGATTTATTAGCAGGTCCTAAAAAACAAAAAGAAGAGGTTGAAAAATAATGACAAGACATGGAGGAACAAAATCACTTAAGAGGTTAAATACTCCAAAATTTCTACAAATTAAAAGAAAACATGGAACATTCTTCATTAAACCATCCCCTGGTCCACACCCTAATCGATTTTGTTTACCATTGCTACATATAGTAAGGGATTTGTTAAAAATCGTGACTACCTATCGGGAAGCTAAAAAGCTTATTGGTCAGGGTTATTTTATGGTTGATGGGAAAATAATTACAGACGTTGCGTTTCCTATTGGATTAATGGATGTTTTTAGTATACCAAAAACCAAGAAATTTTATCGTGTATTTCCAGATTCTCATTATGGTCTCATATTACACGAAATTTCTGAAGATGAGAGTAACTTCAAATTATGCAGAATAACAGGAAAAAATACAATAAAGGGGGGTCATATACAGTTACATCTCCATGATGGGAGAAATATATTAGTTAGAGTTAGTGATCCTAAAAATCCTAAAGAAGATAAATATAAACGAATGGATGTATTGAAAATTAGCATTCCAGAACAAGAAATCTTAAAAGTTTTGGAATTTAAAGAAGGAAATCTAGCGGTAATTATGTCCGGAAAGAATATAGGTCAAATAGGAAAAATAACTAAGATACTCAAACGGTTTGGTCCAAAAGCAAGTACTGTTTCTATTCAGCACAATTCAGATCTCACTGAAACATTATATGATTACACCTTCATTTTAGGAGAGGAACAATTCGAAATAGGAATTCCCAATATTGAATAATCAAATATTAAGAACGTGATAAAAAATGTCTACTAAAGCAAAAAGAAAGGCTTTAAAATTACAAGAAAAAGAATATGATGCACTTTGGAAAAATCCTATGAAGAAACCTTATTTGGAGAAAGTTGTTCTGAATATAGGTGTTGGATCGGGAGGCGAAGAACTTGAAAAAGCATCTTCAGTATTAGAAACTATATCCGGGAAGACTCCTGTGAAAACGCTCTCAAGAAAAAATGTAAAGGAGTTTAATTTGCGCAAGGGGAGACCAATTGGAACTATGGTGACTATAAGGGGTGCTGAAGCTGAGAAATTATTAAAAAGGCTTCTCATTGTAACAAATAATAAAATATTAAGGAAAAGCTTCGATAAGTATGGAAATTTTGGCTTTGGTATAACAGAACATATCACGATCCCGGGTATAGATTATGAAACTGAAATTGGCATTTGGGGTTTAAATGTCGTGGGAAGAATAGTAAGACCAGGGATGAGAGTAAGATATCGTAGAAAAAAAAGATCAAAAGTACCTCCACATCATTATGTATCTCATGATGAAGCACAATATTTTCTCAAAAAGAATTTTGGGGTTGATATTGTAGAAAAAATAGAATTAGATTATGTTTAACAAAATTGATGATAAATATGCCACAAGGGAAAAATTTAGGAAAAGGTCAAAGAGTCTGCAGAAGATGTGGAACTCATAGAGGAGTTATTAGAAGATATGGATTATTTATCTGTCGAAGATGTTTTTATGAAATTGGTAAGGATATAGGATTCCATAGATATGATTAAAAAAATGATAGATATGAAATTTTTAGAGGTAATATAAAAAATGACTAATACAATTGCTGATAGCTTGAATATGATGAAGAATGCTGAAATGGCGAGAAAGAAAGAAGTAATTATAAGTCCAGCTTCAAACTTACTTCAAAGAATCCTTCGAATTCTGCAAAGTCATGCATATATTGGTGAATTTGAAAGATATGACGATGGAAGACAAGGAAAATTTAAGATTGCACTTCTAGGCAAGATCAATGAAGCAAAAGGATTGATTAGAAATAGTTATTACGTTTCTCAGTTCGAAGCTTTAGAAAGAAAGTTGTTACCTGCTCCAGGATTAGGGATAATAATCCTATCAACGAATCAAGGAGTTATGTCTATGAAGGAAGCAGAAGAAAGGCACATAGGTGGGCAAGCATTATGCTATGTATATTAATCGATTTTAGGGTGAAATAAAATGGTAAAAACAGCATTTTATCGAGAGGAATTGGATATACCCGATGGAGTTCAAGTTGAGTTGGATGAGAATCACCACATTACTATTAAAGGTCCAAATGGGACAATAACAAAAGATTTTTCTCATGCTAGAGGAATATCTATGACATTAGAAGATAATAAAATTATCATTTCAACTAATTTTCCTAAAAGTGGAACACTAGCTTTAGCTAGTACAATTTTAAACATAATTAAGAATTTATTAATAGGAGTAAAAACAAATTATCAATACTTCTGTAAAGTTTGTTATTCTCACTTCCCATGTAATGTGGAAGTTAAGCCTGAAAAGAAAGAACTTCATGTGGTAAACTTCTTAGGTGAGAGAGCTCCTAGAGTCACTAAATATTTAGATAATGTAAAAGTAAAAGTTGATGGTGACGATGTAATATTAATTGGTCCTGATAAGGAAAAATTAGGACAAACCGCAGCAAATCTAAAGAGATGTTGCAAGATAAGAAAAAAAGATCCTCGAGTCTTTCAAGATGGAGTCTATCTATACAAAACACAAATTGGAGATCAAATTACTTGGAGAATAAGGTAGTGAGACGATATGGAAAAAAAAAGATTAATGGAAATAAGAAAAAATAAGAAAAAGAAGAATCCCAAATTTAGACGGGTTGAATCTTGGAGATATAAAAGAGTAAAAGATTCTTGGCGAAAAGCAAGAGGAATAGATTCCCAAACAAGAAAGAAGACTAAAAGCGGAGTAAAGTCTCCAACAATAGGTTATAGAAGTCCAAAGAAAGTGAGAGGACTTCATCCCTCAGGTTATGAAGAAGTGAGAATAACTACTATTAATGACATGAAGGGTTTGAGTAATAGGAAACATGCCATAAAGATCTCTGGTAGACTTGGGACCAAAAAAAGAATCGAATTGGTTGAATACGCTCAAAATAGAGGATTTAGAATATTAAATATGGGAATATCTCAAAGAGAATTAGAGAGTCTTGAATCAATGCTTAAATCACCTATAGAAGACTTAGAAGAGGATCTATTGGAAGAAGAGGATTTAGAGGATTCTCTTGATTTAGAAGAATAAAATTATAATTGTTTAAGGTGAAAATGTTAATGAGTTTGAAAGCACAGAGAAGAATGGCAGCAGAAATATTAAAGTGTGGAGAGAATAGAGTATATTTTGATCCGTATTTAATAGAAGAAATTAAGATGGCTATAACTCGTGATGATATTCGCAGTCTTATAAAAGAAGGAATTATAAAGAAACATTATAAGAAAGGAATTTCAAATTATAGGAAGAATCTACGTCATGCTAGGAAAAAAAGAGGTCTTGCAAGAGGTTTAGGTAAGCGAAAAGGTAAAAAAACAGCAAGGAACCCCCGGAAACAATCATGGATGAAAAGAGTACGCGCTCAAAGAAGTGAACTGAAAAAATTGAGAGATAGGAAACAAATCTCAATTGCAAATTATAGAAAACTCTACAAGAATGTCAAAGGTGGCATGTTCAATAGTATTGCTCAAATGAATAGATACATAAAAGAAAAACAATTAATGAAAAGGGGAAGATAGAAATGGCAAAAGGACCACGCTATAGAAGATCATTAAGAAGAAGAGTTGAAGGAAAAACAAATTACCACCGTAGATTAAAGTTAATAAAATCAAAGTCAATAAGAGCCGTGATTAGGGCTTCAAATAATAATATTACAGTTCAATTAATTGAATCAAAAGCAGGTGGAGATAAAGTCTTGGTAACTGCCTTTTCGAAAGAATTGACTAAGAAATTTGGTTGGCAAGTAAATACAGGAAACATTCCTTCTGCTTATTTGACTGGTTATTTAGCAGGATTGCGTGCTAAAAAACAGAAAATAATTGAAGCAATACTCGATCTTGGAATATTTTATCATCAAAATAGAGTGTTAGCCGCATTTAAAGGGTTATTAGAAGCAGGTATAAATATTCCTTATCGTGAGGAATTTTTTCCAGAGAATATCGAAGAGAGAATCAATGGTTCTCATATAGAGAATTATGCAAAATATTTGAAAACTGAAGATCCGGAAAATTATCAACAAAGATTCTCAGGATATTTAAAAAAGAAGAAAATAGATCCATTGAAAATGGGACAACTATTTTCGAATACAATAAAAGCTATTGAAAATAATTTTTAAAAGGATGAGTTTATATGAGTCGAAGTAGGAATGTAGAAGCAACATGGATTCCAAGGACTAAATTAGGAGAGTTAGTGCAACAAGGACTAATTACATTAGATAAGATTTTTGCTAACAATTTAGTTGTAAAAGAAAAAGAAATTATTGATGTTCTTCTACCACAACTTAAAGAAGATGTCGTTACAATAAAAATGGTTCAACAAATGACTGCTAGTGGACAGAGATCTAAATTCAAAGCAGTAGTGTTAGTTGGCGCAGATGGCTTTATAGGGATAGGTTCAGCAAAGGCACGAGAAGTAGGACCTGCTATAAGAAAAGCAATTGACAGGGCAAAACTTGCTGTTATTCCTGTTTTAAGAGGTTGTGGAAGTGGGGAGTGCGGTTGTGGCTACACTCACAGTATTCCATTCAAAGTTGAGGGAAAGTGTGGATCCGTAAGAATTCGTCTAATACCTGCACCTGCAGGTGTCGGTTTGGCATGTGCGGATAAAGTAAAACAAGTTTTAAGATTAGCTGGAATAGAGGATATTTGGAGTAAAACATTTGGAGACACACGAACTAGTGAGAATTTAGTTAAAGCAACTTTTAATGCCTTAAAAAATGCTCATAAATATAATTTCAATCTATAAAAACAGAGTGGTGTATATGATGGCAAAAAATGAAACAATTGTTAAAAAAAAATCTAAAATAAAGGAAGTCAAATCTCCCGTGTTATACTTTGCTGTACGCATCAGAGGATCACCGGGGATGAACAGAAAAATTCTTGATACTATGAAAATGCTGAGAATGCATAAGGTAAATCATGGTGTTCTAGTATGGGGTAAACCAAGTTACATTGGGATGTTAAATAAGTGTAAAGATTTTATTGCTTATGGAGAGATTGATGAAAAAACGCTTATCAGGTTACTCCGAGTTAGAGGGAGAATCGAAGGTAATAAAATGCTCACTGATGAAGAAGTAAAAAATTTAACTAAATATAATAATATTAAAACCCTCGCAAAAGCTTTGTATAATGGAGAAGTTCAATATAACTCAAAAGATCTTTATAAAATCAAACCAGTATTTCGGTTGCATCCTCCCAAGAAAGGGCATAAGGGAAATGTAAAAAAACATTTCAGAGAAGGTGGGCCTCTTGGTTATGTTGAAAATTATATAAATGAATTAATCCACAAAATGCTCTAAATAAAAAGGTGACCCAAAACATGAGAAAATTTAAAAGTAAGAAACAAAAAAAGAGAGGAACTCGGACAGTAGGCTATGGAAGAGTAGGACAGCATCGGAAAACTGGTCAAAGAGTCGGCAGAGGGAAGACGACTCAGTTAAAGAAGAGCATGAAATCTTACTATTTAAAACAAAAAAAATTAGGTTTTCCTGATCCAGATTGGCGTTTAGGGAAAACAGGATTTAAACGCCCCCAGGATATAAATAGAATCTATCAAGTTAATACTCTCAATGTTAAAGATTTGGATATAAAACTTGATAGACTAACCGAACAAAATAAAGCTACTAAATCGGGGAATACCTATACCATTAATTTAGAAGATCTAAACATCCAGAAAATATTAGGTCGCGGAGAAATTAATAAAAAGG
>Ga0180438_10003756_pt1 | contig 22558 bp, 18 predicted proteins | sample SS_ome_12_FD_132455 | JGI IMG/M metagenome (GOLD analysis project Ga0180438, IMG submission 132455) | Hypersaline lake sediment archaeal communities from the Salton Sea, California, USA - SS_3_D_2 metaG | ecosystem: Environmental > Aquatic > Non-marine Saline and Alkaline > Hypersaline >...
CGATTTGATAGTGTGTTTGATAATATTGCAGCAATAAACAACTTTTGCTTGGGATTAACTTGATTATGAACAAATTCTTAATGAAGTGGATTTGATCTCAATTTTTATGGTGCATCAAGTCTCTTATGAACATGCATATGCCTAAGTCCTGTAAATCAACTATTTTTATGCATAAATGGACAAATGGCACATTATCCCTGAAAAAGCTTGTTTCATATTGAAAATTTCAAGCTTTAGAGAACCACTTTTACACTCAATATGGGCATGCATAAAAAGTCATTGCCATCTAAACGAAAAGCTAAAAAGAATCAAAAAATATCGAGATAAAGATCAGAAAATTCATGCATCTTTGCTTTGTAAAAACCTACAAAAGCTACCATTGCAGCATTGTCAGTACAAAATCGTGGAGATGGAGAAAAGAACGAAATTTTTCGTTTATCACATAATTGACTAAGCTTTTGCTTCAGATACTTATTGCAGGCAACACCACCTACAAATGCCACAGCTTTTACTTCGGGATGATTTTTAAGAGCTTTTGTTATTTTCTGCTCAAAAATATCACCTACTGCAACTAACAATGAACTGGCGACCTGGCGTTTAAACATCTCATCATCAGGTTTTAAAAACAGTTTCTTTTTTAAATCATATGCATCACGTTTGACCAGATCATACAACACGGCAGTTTTCAATCCTGAAAAGCTAAAATCTTTTATCTTGCTCGCACCACGTGGATAGCCAAAGAAATCTTCAAATTCAACTTCCCGTGCAAGCTTTTCAATCACAGGCCCACCTGGATAGGGCAGATTTACAAGCTTTGCTATCTTATCAAATGCTTCTCCGGCAGCATCGTCAAGTGTTTGTGCAACAACAGAATATTCACCAAAGCCTTTAACAAGATAAAGTGATGTGTGTCCACCAGAAGCTGTTAAGCAAAGATAGGGAAATGATAGATCGTGTTCTAAAAACGGAGAAAAAATATGTGCTTCTAAATGATTAATACCTATTATTTTTTTGTTCTTGGCCCATGCAATGGCTTTTGCAAAACATAGTCCGACCAACAACGATCCTGGAAGCCCCGGTCTATTTGTCACGGCTATAACATCAATGTCATCAAGAGTACAGTTTGCTTCATCCAGTGCTTTTTGTACGATAATGCCTATTTTTACAAGGTGAGAACGAGATGCAATTTCAGGCACAACTCCACCAAATTGCTTGTGTAGATCAATTTGCGAAAATAGCTCACTTGAAAGAACACCTGTACCTTCTTGATACACTGCTGATGCAGTTTCGTCACACGATGTTTCTATTCCTAAAATTGTTAATAACATTATCTTCTTTATTAGGTAGTTAAGGCAACTATAGTTTTTGCCTTTCTGTTGACCGTTGATTGAATATTTTGGCGCCAGGAATGAATAGTATCTGAATCAATAGCAGCAAGGCGCAACATATCCGCATGCTCATGCAGCTTTTCTTCTGAACCAACTATTTGCAACAAATCTGAGCGCATTATGAGCTTTGGCAACTCGTAAGCAGTCGCTTTATCTGAACCAGCCAAATCGCCTGTAAGTTCAGCAACATGCGCAGGATCAGTACAAATTATGATGGCATTATCAGGAATTCTGCCATTGCCTGCCAACTGCATCTCTTCCTTAATAATCCATCGATATGAAGCGGAAATATTATCTGGTCCCTTGTCTTTGCTTTGAATGTCCGTTCTTATACGATCCAAAGCATACAATTTATAAGAAGCATCTGAAGGAACTTTTAGGTAAAGAACAACATTATTTTCTGTCACAAATTCGATCTGCTCGGTAATCAAGATATAAAACTGAGACTGCTGCCGATATTCAGTAAAGGCAAAAGTAAGTTTTTTATTATCGTTATTTGTTTCGCATTTAATTTTATTTCCGCCACAATAAATGCGCAACATAGGAATCTTGTCCAACTCCAAAGGATACTGAATAGCTCCCATTAACAAAACTTTATCATGGCTGCAACTTTGAGAATACAAAGGCAAAGAAGAGGAAGATACTGCTGTCAGAGCATTAAAAACAATAATACAAAATGTAATAAACACCTTTAAAAATGGAATATTTTTTATCATAACTATGCCTCACCCCTAAAATAATGCTATAATATACTAGAACAATTTAATATATTACTCCAAAGAAAATAAATTTTCAATCAACTGTTATATCATGGGGAACTATTGATCTATAAAACAATCAAAGTAATATACAAATTGATTTGTGATCTTACCCTCAAAGAACAATCCGCCCAGAAACTCACATTGTCATGCTGTTTGGGCATCTATATTGCTTTTTCACCTTGGGTTGGATTTCATACCATCATGGTTTTTGCCTTTTCCTGGTTATTTCGGCTAAACCCTGCAATTACCTTTACATCAACCTATATCCTCAACAATCCCTGGACTATGACTCCTCTTTATCTGGGGGACTATTTTTTTGGTGATTGGGTCCTGAAATCATGCTTTGGCATAGATTCTATGGCAATTAACCCCTCCTGGATGACCTGGGTCAATACCAACCTTACCTATTATACCGGGCTCAAAGGGCTTTCATTTTGGGCCTTCATGGTTGGTGGTAATTTACTTGGCATACTCTTTAGTGTTATACTGTATCCAATACTATTGAATACATTCAGCAAAATATTAAAAAAAACAGAAAATCCTACAATTCAGCACAATGAAGATAATAACCCAGAACAAAAAAGCTTACCATGACTACGAAATCCTCGATACTATCGAGGCAGGCATAGTGCTAACCGGGGATGAGGTAAAATCTCTGCGCGCCGGCATGGCAAATCTTACCGGCTCTTTTGCCAACATTCATGATGGTGAGCTCTACCTGGTTAATGCGCACATAACTCCATATAGTAAAGCATTTCTCAAAAGCGATGATGCAGCTCGACGAAGCCGAAAACTGCTTTTGCATAAAAAGGAACTCACTAAACTGGTAGGTGATATCTCAAAAAAAGGGATCACCATTGTTCCCCTGAAGCTCTATTTTACGAAGAAAAGCAAGGTTAAGGTTGAACTGGGTATTGCAAAACACCGAAAAGCTGCCGGTAAAAAACAGGTTCTCAAAGAAAAAGACATTAAACGGGAGGCACAGCGAGAACTGCGTGGCCGCTATAAATATGAATAAAGCCATTCCCAAACTGATAACCAAAGATCTAAAAAAATCGCTAAAATTGAATTTTCCTTTGTTTATTGACATCTGAGCATTCAGTTGTTACAATTAGAATAGATTTCAGGTTCATTGAAATATACGGGGGCGTACTGGCTTCGACGTGTTATTGAGAGCGTTGAGAGCATGCCGAGCGTTGACTAAGTGCTCGTAAAAGAATTGGTCAAAAAAGAAATGCAGAACGTAATACTGCAGCAATTGAATGCTTTGCATAAAAGGTTCAATTAGCTCTTATCAGCTGAACGTGCCTATCAGTTTGACTGATTCGAATTAGACCAGATAGGACCATCGGGCAAGATTCTTCAGGAGCGTAACCCGATCTGTATCACGAACCTGACTTATCTGCCATGTTGTGCCTTCAAGACGGCAGGTAAGTAGCATTGAAGGATAAGCATGTAGCGCTTTACGGTTGATGTAATGCGGACATGGGTTCGACTCCCATCGCCTCCACCAATGTATAACCTGAATCGGCATTAAAACTTAAAAAGTTTACATTTCAAGAAATAGCTAACTTAGCCCATTCCCTTTTTTTAAAACAATTTTAATTGCTTTTTAATACCTCCATTTTCTATGGTTATGGTAAGAGCCTGATAATGGTGAGCAGACATGGAAGAAGGGAGAGGGGTGCCTTTATATGAAGCATTTTAGGGATGCCACCATTAGCGAGGCTCTTTCTATTCTTCTAATTACTTTTCTGTTTAAAATCTATTCTCATAGTCCGAGAATCATGTGATATACTGATCATCATACTAAGAAGTGTCCCTTAGATCAGGAGTGTTTTGATGAAGTTTTACCGAATGACAACTGAAGAGGTTGTTGATCATCTAAAAACAGATACCATTAATGGCCTCAACCCTATTGAAGCTCAAAAAAGACTTAACAAATATGGCGCAAACGTTATCCCCAAAAAGCCACGCGAGTCGTGGCTTTCTATATTCCTTAGACAATTTGCAAGTCCCCTCGTTTATATTCTGCTGGCAGCAGCTGCCATTATTTTTATAGTGGGGGAAGATAAATTCGATGCTTTCATCATAAGCGGCATTCTTTTTTTCAATGCAATAATCGGCACATTTCAAGAAGGGCGAACACGCAATATCATTGAACGCTTACAACGTTTTATAACTGCTGAATGTATAGTTATTCGAAATGGAGAAAAAAAATTAATCACTAATGCAGATCTTGTAGTTGGCGATATCGTGCTGTTACAAGAAGGAGAGCGTGTTCCCGCTGATGTCAGAATTTTTGAGGAAAACAATCTCTGTATTGATGAATCTGCTCTTACCGGTGAATCGATATGTGTACCTAAAGATGCTGCTGTTATTGAAACCAAAGTACCTCTTGCCGACCGACATAATATGGCATTTAAAGGAACATACATTTTGATGGGTTCAGGCAAAGGAATAGTTGTTGCAACAGGAAAAAAAACAAAAATAGGGGCGATTCAACGCGCGATAGAAGAGATGGAAGGCATTCTTCCACTCAGAAGAGAACTCAATCGTCTGTCAACATGGATCCTTATCTTTGTATTTGTCATCTGCTTACTCCTTTTTGGCATCGGCTTGCTCACTGACAAGCCCTTGAATGAATTGCTTGTTATGCTGACCGCTCTTTTTATCTGCATCATTCCTGAAGGGCTCCCCGTGGTTCTTACGCTTATTCTTGTAAGCGGCGTATACCGCATGGCAAAGCGAAATATTTTGGTCAAAAATATGCAGGCGGTAGAAGCATTAGGTCGAACTGATGTTATTGTTATTGATAAAACAGGAACATTAACGCGCAATGAAATGATGGTAGTCAAGCTCTATAGTGAAGGTGAACTATGGGATGTGACGGGAGAAGGATATCATGAGCAAGGGCAACTTCTAAAAGACAGAACACCTCAAACAGTGCCTCCAACAGGCAACCTAGCTGAATTGGCAAAAGCGGCACTACTGCTCAATCGAGCTGAAATCAATTATTCACCTAAAACAGGTCTTTTTACCATTAAAGGAGATCCAACTGAAGCCGCATTATATGTTTTTGGGCAAAAAATATGTCCAGAACAAGAAGAAAATATCAAAAAAGCCTACCAGCTCGTTTACGAAGTTCCATTCGATTCTCGGCTTAATTATCATGCAGGTTTTTATATTCATAATAATAAGGGCATTCTTTTCGTGATCGGTGCCCCCGAATTTATCATAACCAGATCAAATAATAGCTCAGAAAAAATCCGCAAAGAGCTACAAGGTCTGCTTAAACAAGGGTTACGTGTTGTAGCTGTCGGCATGAAAGAGGTTGATATTTCATCATTTCCTGGCCCTGAACAACCGGATACGGAACGTATGGAAAAATTCAAAAAGATAGCTGAAGAACAAGGTATTACCTTTCTGGGACTTTGCGGCATTCAAGATGCCATTCGTCCGGATGTTGCTCCAATTGTTGAAGAAGCACGAAAAGCCGGCCTTGAAATTATCATGGCTACCGGCGATCACAAACAAACCGGGCTATATGTAGCACGCGCTGTCGGAATAGTTCGCCCAGGAGATGAGGTTGTTGACGGAATGGAGCTCGCCTCATTGTCTGATGAAGAGCTTAAAAAAAATTTAGACGCTATAACCGTTTATGCACGTGTTTCACCAGAAAATAAGTTGCGGATTATCAGATTATTACATGATAAACGCAAAATTGTTGCCATGACCGGTGATGGCATTAACGATGTTCCCTCGATGGTTGCTGCTGACCTTGGCATCGCCATGGGGCAAATAGGAACTGACGTCGCCAAAGAAGCGGCTGATATAATCTTGCTTGATGATTCTTTTGTTCACGTTATACGAGGCATAGAAGAAGGCCGCCATATTTTTTACACCATCAGACGGGTAATTCTTTATTTTTTTGCCACCAACATGGCTGAAATTCTTATTATATTATTTGCACTGGTACTGAACATTTTTTATAACAATCTGCCCCTTCCGCTTACTGCAGCGCAAATTCTGTGGCTCAACTTTGTAACGGATGGATTTCTTGATGTGGCAATTTCAACCGAACCGGTTGAACATGACATTCTTGCAACACGATGGCTCAAACGAAAACTGCGTCTGATTGATACTGCAATGCTTCTTAAAATGCTCTTTATGGCTATCCCTATGGCAATCGGATCAATCTGGGTATTCATGAAATATTATAAAATTGATCTTACTTATGCGCGCACGATGACACTGATTACCATGGCAATGTTTCAATGGTTCAATGCGTGGAACTGCAGATCAGAAGAACACTCGATATTCAGTTTGGGATGGTTTACCAATAGATGGCTTGTAGCGGCTACAATTTTTGTATTATTCTTACAGTTCGCAGTTGTATCGGTTCCATTTATGCAGAACATTTTCAAAACGGTCCCTCTTGCCGCCTCAGATTGGTTATTAGTATTTCTTGTGTCATCAAGCATCATATTTATCGAAGAATTAAGGAAGTATATTGCACGGATTTTGTCAGATAAGCATCCTAACAAGGAATCTACTAAGTAAATTAATGAAGTCATTCTTACACAAAAATATCTTCTTGAACAATGTTGATGCAATCTTTTGCCAGTTAAATTATTCAAGTTGATATTTTTTATCAGCTCTAAACAATGCTTTATCCACATTCATATGCCATAATCAATGGCAACCTCACCAATTTGACGCGTAGATTAAAAAATAATACACTTAAAGTGTTTCATTGATGATTACGAAAATAAAAATATATTAGTGGCCACAAATCGAAGGGATTTATATGAACAAAGGGCTCTGCGCAACATTGATGGGGTTATCATTGGCAGTCGGGACATCTTTAGCAGAAGTATCTAACCAAAAAGGCAAAGACGTGAATCTAAAAATTCGCTTTATAAATAGCATGGAATTAATGCGCGATACAGAAGAAGGTCAAAGAATTTCACAAGAATTGCAATCCAAATACAAAGATCTTGCAGAAGAAATTCAAGAATTGAACAAGAAACTTGAAATGGCTGCAGCAGACTTCAAAAAGAAAGAATCAATGTTATCTGAGTCTGCCAAAGAAACTGAACAGAAAAAGCTTATGAGAATGAAACGCGAACTTGATGTTAAAGCTCAAGAAGCTGAAGAAGAATATAAGCTTGCAGCACAAAAAGCAACAGAAAAAATTTCTAAAGAAATCATCGAAGTTGCTGAAGCTGTCGCAAAAGAGGATGGACTTGATGCAGTCATCGATAAAGACTCAGGACGTGCTCTTTATGTCGCCGATGCTACTGCAAACTACACAGGTAAAGTTAAAGAGCGCATGAACAAAAAGTTCAGCTCTAAAGCTTCATCCAAAACAGCATAAAGATCTTAAGCTTAAATGGAATTGAAGGCGGGTATTTTTACCCGCCTTTTTGGTATAAAAAAGATATATCATTGGCGCACAGCAAAAAAGTTCTATTTAAAAAAAGGACCATAATGAACACAATCACAGAACCAATCAAAGCAATAATAGGTCTAGGCAACCCTGGTCATCAATATTACAAGACACGGCATAGTATAGGTTTTCGCATTATAGACGCACTTGCTAACCGCTATGGAGGAGAATGGAGAGTTAAAGATTCGATGGAAATAGCGGAAATCATGATACACGACAAAAAAGTATTACTGATAAAACCGCAAACCTTTATGAATGCATCAGGCAAAGTTATTCCTTATCTTTTAAAACAGGGAATAAAACCTGAAAACATTCTTGTTATCCATGATGAACTGGAGCTGCCTCTTGGAAAACTTAAACTACGCTTTGGCGGAAGCGCTCGGGGTCACAATGGGCTTAGATCCATTATCGATGTAATTGGAAAAGAGTTCGCTCGACTTTCTTTTGGTATCGACAGGCCCGAACGAAAAGAAGATGTAGCTTCTTATGTTTTGCAAAACTTTCCCGAAGCTATTGATATTATCGAAGAGTTCGTTGAACAAGCTGCAGATATGATTGGCGATATTTTTGCATAAAAAAGAAGGATGTGAATATTCACATCCTTCATATATTAGTGATTGGGAGAGTTAAAGAATAACTCATATGTACTATCTTACCTTATTCCATCGCTCTTTGATTGATTCCCATGTTTTTTTGCAGCGTGCACCGACAGCTTTGAAACGATCAACGAGTGCTTGCTTATCAAAACTGGTATATAAATCACGGCTGTTATCTCGAACGTTGCGTAAAGTCGTTGCAAAAGAACCCAACGTACGATGAGCATAACCAAGGCGATCTTTGTCATTTGCACGAATTGCTTGACGCTCCTGTATTAACCTTCTTTTTTCTGCAGGGCTTACAAAGAAGTTCCGACGAAGCCATGGATATGCTGCTAACCCAGCAAGAAAAAAGCCAGATCTGCTCATAATAGTGGCACTTATTTTTCTTGAGCCATGATAAATAAACCTTGTTCCATGCAAAACTGCCCCTGCATTAACTACGCTCAATAGAGCAGCTAATGACAGAAAACCAACTACGATCTTAGACTTATTGATAATCATAAGACACCTCACATTTTAATAGAAATAAAAATAAATCTTCAGTTAAGAAGACCTAGGAAAGAAATAATGATAACCTCCATATCCCACCTATAACAATTTCATAAAACAATAGTACAGATAATGATATATTTGTCAATGCAGCTCTCAGTAATTCTAAATATTTGGCTCTTTGCAAATTCAATGAGAAAGTTTTTAAAACAAATATAGCCCACCTTGTTACAGATAATCTGCTCATTTTCAATAGACCTCTTCTGAAACTATATAGCTAATGTCAATTATTGTGAGCGTTCGAATCCTTCAAGTACGCCCTACGGGCTTCCATCAGGCCGAACGGAATCTAATAAACTATCGCATTTGATTAGCTTTTTGCGGGTTTCAGAAGAGGTCTAATCTAACTCATAAAAAATGTAGCACTCTATCAATCAAAGATGTTATAACTTCAACAGGTCGTAAAAAATGAACATTTAATGTATACTCATTGCCTGAATCAAAAAATTAAAAATGGTAATCATCCAGAATTGTAAAGGTATAGACTATTTTTAGCTCAAATCATTGGTCGATTTTATTTAGACGAACAAAATTCTTACAATATGAAATATTTCATAAAGGAATCGGCAAACCCTTATGTCATATGAAGAACTTACTTTATCTATTGCTACTCATTCCTTTTTGCATTCATGGGTCAAACAGCCTAGAAGACCTGACACAGGCTATTAAGCAATCTGATCCTTATGTAGTTTCATTAATTACCTCAAAAATAAAGCTTTCCAGCCTTGAAAAGGAAATGTTATTAGATCTTGCAAAAGAGGTCATAAAACACCACCGCCAAGAATGGAAAGCCTACGCAAGACCCTGGGCAATACCGGCAAAAGAAGCAATTCTTCTCTGCCTTGGTAATTTCTTATTCGCATCGAAAACGATTTTGAAAACCATTCGTAATCAAACTGTAAGCGAGGACTTCTTGGTATTAGGATTGGTAATCACAGCAGCGGGCTATACGCTCATGGGACTCATTAAGCGATATTATGCTCAAAAATTGAGTAGATTATACGATCAGGCAGTAGATGTAAAACAACTTATTTATAAAACTGCGTGCTATCGTAAATAATCAGCACATTTCTTTAGGCAAGTTTTTGCTTGAGCCATGAAGCAAGTTCTTGCAAAATAGCCTTATCAATAGCACCACCGCCACCTTGGATCATAGTTTTGCTTCCACCACCTCGCAGCCCAAAATGATCCTTCAGCCATGTTGCCAGTTCTTTAAGAGAAAGCTTTTTCTCAAACTGTTTAGATAGTGAGGCAATGAAAATGCTATTTCCATCAAGAGAGCTAAGAAGAATATATAATCCGGGTTTTTTCTTTTCAAACTGTTGAGCAATATCTTTCAGCTCATCATGAGAATTTCCTTCAAGGAGCAAAAAGAGATAAGGAATATCCCCTACTTTTGAAATCTGAGATTCCCAATGAGGCATCTGAAATTCTCTTAGAGAAATACGCAACCGTTTCATTTCTGTTTGAAGATCTTGCATATGCTCTTTTTGTGCATTAATGGCTTCTAATACGGCTTCCCGTTTTACCTTAAATTCGTTACTCAGAGCTTTTACAACAGTAAAATCATGTTGAAATAGATTAACGGCAGCACGGCCAGTAACCGCGATGATTCGTCGCTGTCCCGCAGCAAGTGCTTTTTCTTCCGTTATTTTCAAGACGCCGATGTCTCCGGTTGCACGAACATGTGTTCCACAACAGAGCTCGGATGAAAATCCGGGAACTTCAACAACGCGGACCTGTTCAGGCTTGTATTTTTCACCAAAAAAGGCAAGCACACCCTTTTGCATTGCCTGTTCCAGCGTCATATATCCGATACAAATAGGAATGTTTTCTCGAATTTTTCTGTTGACGATATCCTCAACTTTTTTTATATCATCTGCACTCAGGCTTCCCATATAGTTAAAATCAAATCGCAAATGATCCGGCCCTACAAATGATCCTGCCTGCTTGATACTTGTGCCAAATAGCTCGATAAGTGCAGCTTGCAACAAGTGAGTTGCCGTGTGATTGCGCATTACATCTTTTCTGAATTGCTCATCAACCGTCTCAACAACCAAGGCACCGACAGCTATATCAATGGGAGCATTGATTTGTACAGCAATTCCATTTCCTACATAGCGAACATCAAGAATATCTGCCCTTTGTCCTTTGATAGTAATCCATCCTTTATCCGGCTCTTGACCACCACCAATTACAAAGAAGGGTGATTCTTTGGTGATAATCCAACAGGCATCTCCTTCTTTGACGCTTTCTACAATCTCATTATCTTTGATCAAGGCAACAACACTTGACTCTGTCTGATACGAATCATATCCGGTAAACTCGGTCGCTAGTTCAGCAGCAATCGCAAGTTGATCAAGTTCGTCAATACCAACCTTCTTACCTGACTGCTCCTGTTGTTTGCGCATTGCTTCATCAAAGCCTTCCATGTCAATCGCAATATTGCGCTCACGAGCAACAACATTCAAAAGCTCAAGAGGAAATCCAAAGGTATCATACATCTTAAATGCCTGCTCGCCGGAAATTCTATCAGGATTTGATTGCAAATATTCTTCAAGTATGCGTTGACCACGGATCAAATTCACTGCAAATCGTTGAATCTCGGATCTCAAGGTAGTAACGATCAAATTTTCATTGGTACGCAACTCCGGATAAATATCACCCATTTCATCAATTACCACACGAGAAAGCGCCGGAAAAATATCTTTGTCAGTTAACTTGAGAGCAAATAATGCAGCACGTCGAATAATTTTTCGTAGTACATAGCCACGGCCCTCGTTTGAAGGCATACACCCATCTGCAATCAAAAAGGTGCTGGAACGAATATGATCTTCAATTACACGAAAAGCTCCTTTTAGTAGCTCATCCTGTTCTGAATACTTTTTACCGGTAAGCTCTTCAATGCGATCACGAATCGGCATAAAAAGATCGATATCAAGTACCGAATTTTTCCCTTGCGAAATCATACACAACCTTTCAAAACCGATCCCTGTATCAACACCCTTTTGTTTAAGGGGCTTGTCGGTACCATCAGTCTGACGATCAAATTCCATAAAAACAAGATTCCATATCTCAATGAAACGATCACAATCACAAGCAGGCCCACATTCAGCAATATCTTTACAGCCATATTCAGGGCCACGGTCAATGTGGATTTCAGTACACGGACCACAAGGACCCGTATCACCCATCTGCCAGAAATTATCTTTAGCTCCAAGACGATAAATTTTTTCCTCAGGAAGTCCAATAACCTCGTGCCAGATATCAAACGACTCATCATCAGTTACAAACACAGATGCATAGAGCTTGTCAGCCTCTAACTCCATAGTTTTAGTTAGAAATTCCCAAGCAAACTCAATTGCCTCTTTCTTGAAATAATCACCGAATGAGAAATTACCCATCATTTCAAAAAAGGTTAAATGGCGCTGTGTAAATCCAACATTATCAAGATCATTATGCTTGCCACCAGCGCGTACACATTTTTGGATGCTGACAGCTCGCTTATAGCTACGCTTTTCTTTTCCCAAAAAAACATCTTTAAACTGCACCATGCCTGCATTGGTAAAAAGAAGGGTTGGATCATCTGCCGGAATGAGTGATGAACTTGGAACCTTAGTATGTCCTCGCTCTTCAAAAAATGTATAAAATTTCTCACGAATCAGCTTTGAGTTCATAATGAACCTTTTTTGCCTTAAGAAATGGATAATACTTGTCGTTTTTAGAATACACTGATCTAAAAAACTAATCAATTCAAACGACAACTATAAATGATTCCATCTATCAAAACTTCATACTCATTGGAATTAACAAAGAGATTTGATACAACAAAACTTTTTAATCACCTGTCACAATGAAATCTCCCCAGCAAGCTGACGGGGTATCAGACTTAATGGATGCTGCCGTTCGTGGTGAGTGATGCGAAGCATCGTATCGAACCATACGAATGGACTACAAGGCAAACATCGGGAATTAGACCCGTTTAGCTAAAAAAGCTTAACAAAAAAGAATACCAAAAATAAGAAATGCATAAAGCAAAACCCATTAAAGATTTATGTGTAAATCCATAATGGGATTCACACATAAATCTTTTTTAATTATGCCTAACCGTTCATTCCATTTTTCTTATTAGTCTATTTTTTTCCGTTTTTTCTTTAACTCTTCAAAAAGGCCCGCCGGCATTTGACTCTCGGGGATAGCTTGTTGTGGTTTTTTAAATTCTATCCCTTTACCTTTCTCTTGGGGTACAATACCCAATTCATTCTTAAGCTCATCCTCGCTCATCTGTTCATATTTATCAATGAGTTTTGCAAGAACATCTTTTCCCTTGTCGACGAGGCTTTCCCCCTCCAGCGCGCCACCGATACGTTCTAGTTTAAATGGGAGTATTTTTATCACTATAGCTTTTGTTGCTTTTTGAATAGACTTTTCCCCTCCTGCTTTTTTTATAATATTGATTAACTTTTCATTGAATAACTCTGCTAAGGTACTAAAGTGTTTCTCTTTGATACGATTACCGTATACTTTCCCAAGTTGACCATCTATTGCTTCTGTCAAGCCCACTACTATATCAAATTCATTATTTTTGAGCAAATTACCGAGCAGATTGAAAGTCGTTGCGAACTTTCCCTGCACCACACCCAGCTCATCTTTTTTACCTTTAGCGAACGTTTTCATAGCCTCTTCAGCCCTTGTCTTGGCCGCACCCAACTTCAGTTCTTCACCCATTTTTTCTCCTATCGTTGCCCCTGGGAGCGGAGGAGGTGGTGGTGGTGGAGCAAAACCCGCCACTGGTTCAGGTGGCATTTCAAGAGGAGGCGTGGAAACTCCCGGTTCAGCTACCACTTCGTAAGCACCTGGTCGAATAGGAGGCTGTACGGCCTGAGTTTCTTCAGGAAGTTTAGCTTTACGAATCATTTCAGCCAACTTTGCAAGAGATATAGGATTTTCTTGTTCAATATAATATTTTTTAGAATATTCTAACACATCCTCAGCAACAATTCGCAGGGCAGATTCTTTTGGCGGCAAACACTGAGATAACTGGTTCAACTTATTAATTAGATATGGCATCCAGCGAGTAAGCTTAGGCTTGTATCTCCATTCAGCCTTGCTAATATCAGTTAGCCCTAAGAAATTTCGTGGATACAGTTCATTAGGTTTTCCAGCAATACTCTTCTCTGCAGCCGATGGGAATAGGGAAATCAGATTTGCTACCCTTTCAGTAATTTCATCAAGTTCTTTTTTTGATAAATCTTTATACTCGTCACTAAACTGATCATATATTGGCTTCCATAATTTTTTATGATAAATTGCAATTTGGGCGCAATAATCTGTGACATCAAACCTTCCTTTTTCTGTTTTATCTAGATAACCAACCTTAAGTACGAATTTGCCCGGCAAAACTTTCTCAAAATATGGCAATCCTCTTTTGACGGCCGTTTTGAAAACCTTCTTTCCTGTTTCTTTTGCAGCTTCAAAATATTTCCAAAATCGGGACTTGGTCTTCTCTTGAGGCTCAGAGGTGCTAGGTTCTCCTGGAATTATCTGTTCCTCCTCTTCCTCTTCAACGTAATAAATAGGAGCACCTTGTAACTCAGTCGGACGAGCCTCTTTCTCCTTCTCCACAGTTACAAGTTCCTCTTCAAATTCCTCAATAACTTTCTCTTTTTCTTCTTCAGATAATCTTTTTTTCTCCTTCCTTTTTTCAGAAAGCTCTCTTGCCTGCCATTCAATATTCAGGCTAAGATCTTTAGATAAATCACTAAATTCCGATAGATCACCTTTAGAATAATTAAGAGGGTTCATCCATTGCAATGGCAGATAACCTCCTACCGTTACTTCTGTTCCAATTTTATTGCGATCAAAAACAAGCTTCTCGCCTGGCATGATAGCAATATTATTAGGATAATAACCCCCGGTCGAAATTCGTGCTCGATAAGGGGTGTTATTGGTAATATAAACCTGCGCTTTAGGCTCCATAGCCACTAAATTAGCGCCTATCTGTATAACAGCTAATAGACAAACTTTTGATAAAAACTTCATACGTATCCCCCTCTTCATAAACTAGGATTTCATTAAAAACCTAATGTTATAACCACCTTCATAATAATTATACAGATTTTAAATTGCAAATAGCAACATTACTGATCCCTTGCCTGGTTAATACCTATTCTGGCCAGGTTTTTTGGCTTGAATTTGGTTTATAAAAGAACAGAAAAAATCTGATCAGGAGATGTACTGGAAATGCTGTTTTTACTTTGTGTATCTGAGATAGATTTTAGAAATGTGCAAATCCATCGAGCATGCTCACTACCTATAAAAAACGCAAAATTAGAAACCTCATCGCTTTCTAAACAGTTTTTGAGCACCTGTACTGCATGAAGATCAAATAAATTAGAAAAAGTATCTGAAATACCGCGAAATAATTTTTTTTTAATTTCACTAGGAAGAGATCCTACAGCCTTGATTAATGGTGTATCGCCATCAATACCATGCTCTTTCATATAATCTGACAACCTCGATCTTGCCCTTCCTATTGAAACCCATTTGTCAAACACAAGAGTTCTTGATAAGAAATTTCCAAGCGTCTTGGCATCCGATGTACCCTTTTCATTAAGCTCGTCAAAAAAATCATTAAATGTTACAGACTTGATATCAATTGGCTGCCCACAAACTTCATAACAATCATTTGCAAAATAAGAATTATAAGACTGACTAAAAATATAGTGTGCAAGACCGGATTTACCACGAACTTCTATATCCTCTGCAATAATACCAGGATATTTTTTGGCAACATCCATAATGTATGTTGTTACTTTTTTCCAACGGGGAACACAACTAATTCTACCTGGAACCTCTACAAAAACCTTTAAAGGTTTTTCAGATGCTGATAGTCCGGGTAAAATCCTATCTAATGAATCTGCTTGCTTGGAATCTGCAGGGTTCATAAAAAGGTGCTGTTCAAAAAAAACATAATAGTTCTGGTCTCCTCTACTAAGATGATCAACCTGAACTATTACGGCACCTAGCCTATTTATTATCAAAAATGAGATCACCAAGAGAACTAAAAGATAATTATTACTCCATTTTGATTTCATAAGAAGTTCCTACACGGTTATCTGAAGACTAAATTCACTATAAATTATCTCATTGCACCACACATTAGTCAAATAAGAATTTATTCTACACCTGAACACTGATCAACTTTTCTATCTGCACAAGTTTATGGCGTCGATTTAAAAAATCTTGGCAAAAAAATATCAACATATTACAATGCCTCGAACGCTTTTTTTAGCTTCGCATAAACCTCATTAAGGTCGTAGGATATAACTTTAGTTTCGCACAGGGTAGGCAAAACGTTAGTATCTCCAACCCAACGCGGAAGAACATGAATATGAACATGGGCTGGAATTCCGGCACCTGCTGCCTTGCCCATATTAATTCCTACATTGATTCCTTGAGCACAAAGCGTCTCTTTTAAGATCGTGCTGCTTTTACCAATCAACCCCATAAGCTCAGCTTGGACTTCTGGCAACAGCTCATCAATAGTGCCTTTATGTTCAAGAGGGATGATAAGAAGATGGCCAGCATTATAAGGGTAACGATTGAGCATAACAACTGCATGAGGCGTCCGCTTCAAAATAAAGTTTTTTTTATCTTGATTTTCCGCAAATTGAGTACAAAAAACACACTCCTCTGCACCTGCTCCTTCATGCTTGGTATGATCGGTACTATCACTATACCCACTGCGCCAAGGCGCATATAATAATTTCATTTGCTACCTTTAAAAATTTGGATAAACATTAAGATATAACATCACCATTTTAAAAAAATGATCTAACCTGTCAAAAATCTTTCCCTACGAAAAAACACTGTTTATCAGTTTTTAGTTGAAAATAGTCTGCAATATAGGCAACGTTAAGAGAGAAGCTCTGTTATACCATAGCTTAACCAGCAAAGGGGGTCTACATGAAAAAAACCATTTCTTTTATAGTTTATTGTTCCTCATATTTATAGGCAATGCATTATGTGCCCCTTTACAGTTTATTGTATATCAAAAACAATCGTCCTCGTGAAATGATGGCAAGAATTTGGACTGGAAATTCACACAAAGACATAGAAATAGCTGGTGGTAAAACTATGTCTGTTGGCTACCTAGCTGAAATTATATCTGTTGGCATCTGGAGCCCTCGAGGCATCGGAACATATGCTCCTTCAATGAACGTTGATTTGAAATTTTTTGATTCCTTAAAAAAAGGAGATGATGGCCTTATTATTCTTGAAAATAATGATTCAAGTTCTACGCTATTTGGAAGAACCACAAAAATTTTAACTGATATATTTCCAAGAAGGTAATCAATAAATTCGCTATTCAGGTAGTTCATACAAATTGGTTGTAAAATTCAATGAGATGATCGGTCACATTCTCTATTTTATATCTCTTTGCTGTCTGCCAGGCATGAGAGGACAATGTATGAAGCTTTTTCTCATTGCTTACGATATGTTCTATACAATCAATCATTGAATCCATATCATATGAAATAAAGCCATTTTTTCCTTGTTCAATTATATCCCGTTGGCCTGCACCATCAAGTGCAAGTATAGGCGTTCCCCCTGCCATCGCTTCCGCAAGTACCAATCCTTGAGTATCCGATTGGGATGAAAAAATAAACAGATCGGCATCTTGATATAATTTTATCAAGCTTTCTTTAACGGGACGATGGATAAAGCGCACATTGTCTGAAGATAGTTTCAGTTTGTCATATGCATAATGTTGCATATCATTCCATAAAGGCCCATAACCTACCAGGGTCAATCGATAGTCTCGATTTTTTTTTGATAATTCAGCAATCAAATCAAGCAAAAAAGGAATATTTTTTTCCGGACTAAAACGACTTACCGATAATAATTCACAAGTGCGATGAGCAAAAGATTTTTTTTCTTTATACATACCGGCTGGAGCAAACTGATCCTGTAATCCACTCGGTATCACCTCTATTGGCCTTGTGACACCTTGTTGCATCAAACTACTTTTGACCATGCCACTTGGAGCTATAATGCCTGAAACTTTCCCACAGTACCTTTTTACGCAGGCCTTGATACATGGAGCAGTCATAGCTGCAGGAAGTGGGACCATATGAGTCCATCGCTCATACAATGAATGATGCGTAAAAACTACTGGAATGGCATATGCCTCGGCAATGTTAACAGCAGTATTGCCAAGTAAAAAAGGATGATGACTATGAATAATATGCGGCTTTAGCTTATGGACTAATTTTCTAATATGATGATACGGCCTGAATGGATATGCCATATGATTATTCTTATAAAGAAATTTTAAAGGACAGGGCACACGAAATACATAATCTGGATCATTATGCGTGGCTCCCAGAAAGTCCAACGTTATTATAAAAACATCATGCCCTTTGTTTTTTATTTCGGTGGCAAAAGCCTGTATGGAACTAACAACACCACCTGAATAGGGTGTATAATTATTGGTCACAAAAAAAATTCGCAAGTGGTCGGGCATACTATACCTTATATTGTGTTCACAAGTACTCGTTTACTCTCATTTTACCACTATTAAAAGATTATCAAACAGGGGTAGATTTTTTTCTTATTTGGGGGCACACTTAAAGTATAAAAAATAATAAAAAAAGTATAAGAAAGGCAAAAAAATGAAATTAAATGGATGGCTGCCCGCATTGTTGCTTGCATCAATTGTTCTCATTGCAGGTTATTTCTATTTTTCTAAAAAACAGAGTGCTGCTCAGCCAAAAACTATATTGAGTTTTATGGGCGCACCCGGATCAGGCAAAGGTACTTTGGCTGAAAAATGTATAAAAGATCTTAAATATAAATCACTTTCAACTGGCAACCTTTTAAGAGAAGCGGTTGCTCAAGAAACAGAGCTTGGCAAAAAAGCTGATATCTACATGAAAGAAGGAAAGCTTGTTCCTGATGAATTGGTAACTTCAATTGTTGAAGAATGGCTAAATAAAAATCTTCCTCATATTCGGACACTCATCCTCGACGGTTTTCCACGGACTGCTCATCAAGCAGAACTGTTCTTGGATCTCCTGCGCACAAAATTTAACAATATATCATTCCGTGTGGTTGATCTGGTTATTTCTGACGAAACCATTGTAAAACGACTTGCAGACCGATTGGTATGCGAAAAATGCCAAGCCCCTTATTCTCAACAACTTCTTAAAGATCCTCAAAAACTTATCTGTGAAATATGTGGAGGCAAACTCATTCAACGTAAAGATGATAAAGAAGAGGTAGTACGCAACAGGCTCAAAGTTTATGCAGAACACGCCAAACCGCTTCTGGATGTTTACGAAGCTTCCGGCATCAAAATTGATCAAATTAATGCTGAAGGCAAAACGCCACAGCAAGTTTTTGATGAATTTAAAGAGCGCCTAAAAGACAAGCCTACTTCTATGGCTCAGCCAAAAGCAGCATAATAAATTATATGTTATTAATAAAAAAGCTCCAGTGAGAATCCTGGGGCTTTTTGCTAGCCTTTTTTCAACTCCTGTGCTAAACAATTAATTATGTTGATCGATAAAAAAAGGAAAAAAATGAATACCAAAACATTATTGCTTGGCGGCCACTTACCACGATTTAATGGTCTTGAATATGACATTACACGTGGTGAGAAACTTGGATTTTCTGTCATTCAAATTTATATCCGGAATGACCAGAGTTATGTAAAACATGAAATACATGATGAAGCTATCAATTCTTTTAAAAAAGCTTTAGAGCAATCCACCATAAAGTATGTCATCGCTCTCGATCCATTTATGAAACAACTGGGATTGCCTGAATTAAAACGTCCAGAAATAATGAATGAGCTTATTACAGATGAACTGAGCTTGTGTGATGCACTGGACATTCCTTATCTGATTATTCATCCCGGCACCTGTAGTCTTCGTATGGGAACTCTTGAATGCATAACTGATATTTCAGAAAACATAAACGACATCTTGAGCAAAGCCTCTGGTAACAGCATGATATTACTCCAAAACATGGCTAGTGGTGGTAAGAGCATATCATATACGTTTGAACATTTGGCTCAACTCTATAGAGACTGTACAGCCAAAAACCGCCTTGGCATGTGTTTTGATATGTGCGCTGCATTTGCCTCAGGATATTCTTTTGGAACAGCTGATGAATACGAAGCAATGTGGCAAGAGTTTGATCGAGTTATAGGATTACCACTTCTAAAAGCAATACATATTAATGATTCGACTGAAGAGCAAGGCTCAGGAATTGTAAGTCATGCATATATCGGCAAAGGCCGTATACCCTTTGAAGCATATAAACTTATCATGAATGACAAACGCTTTGTTGATATTCCTAAAATTATGGAAGTACCGATACAAAATACCGATGAGTACAAACATACTATGGATCTATTGATTAATATGCTCACTCCATCAAATAAAGAACTTTATGGCATAAAATAAGGAACATCAGATGCGCTTAGTGGTATTACTGACTTTTGTCATCCTCAGCAATTGTTTTGCCATGTGTGAAGCTATGGAAAGAAAACCTCATACTGATAAGGGCCCTGTCACAATAATCATGACTTCAGAAAAAGAAAAAGAAATATCGAACATGAGACGAGAAAACAAAGATAAAAAGCATTCACACTTCAAAAAAAATATAAAAAGGGCATCTAAGTACTGGTGCCTTGCTCCCTGCCTTTTAACAGAAGCATATTGTAATAGATAATAAAACACACCAGACCCTTCGGCATTACTCCCAGGCTTCGCGTAACGCTTCGCCGGGCATGGCAGAAGAGCCTTAAAAGCTGGTACCTCCCGATGCGTAACTTCGAAGTATCAGCTGTATGCCCCCTCGAAAATACTCGGGACAGGCTTCGATAAACTCTGCTTCGCAGGACAAACTGGGCCTAGAATTCCTATTTAATTTCAACTTTTTATCGCAAATCTACAACCCAGCACCTATGTTGTTTCGTCATAGGTGCTCGGGACTGCGCCCCACACCATCGAAAATGTGGATTGTTTTGGCCGATAAGAAATAAGGGTTAAAAGATGCGCTTACTGGTGTTACTGATTCTGTAATCCTTCTCATGTTCCAAAAAGCGCAAAAAACTTCAAAAAAAACTGATTTTTTCCTTGATTTTACAGGAAAATCGTGATAAGTTATTTTATATTAGCAATATTGCGTTTTAGTCCATAAAGGTAAAACTATGTATAATGATTTTCTCAAAAAACATTTTTTATTGTCTGTAGCTGTTCTTTTGTCTCATCAAGCTGTCATTGCAAATTATCCTCCAATTAAGGATGTTATAAATTCTTTTGCAGGCGTATCATCAACCTATAAGCCACAACCATTTTATGGAGACGTTCGATACATTGAGATTCCCTCGGAAACAGATATTCCATATCGATTCTTTGGTATCGAAAAAAAAGCCCAGACAGAACAAAATTTTCCTGAATTAAAACAACGTATTTTGACTACCATTAACGCTCCGTCCCCTCGTGTATTGCAGCTTGTAGGGGATTCTAATTGGTTCGGCAAACAAGGGTTGAAGACTGGGCGTCAATTGATGGCTCAACGTTTACCTGAAAATCACGTTATTGAATTTGGTTACACATCTAGGAAAAGAGATGGCAATGCGGTTTGTATAAATGGGCTGGTGAATGAATATCTTGATCAGTACCCGGAAGAAGCATCACGTGTTCTTGCAAATATACTTGGACAAACTGTTGTGGCTCTTGGATCCTGGGGTGCATGGGCATCGCCGCATATCAGAAATTTTGTCGTAGTCTATAATGAAGGGCAAGGTACTGATGCAAAGCCTGTATATGAGAAAGTAAATGGCGAACAGATTGCAGGTTATACAACATTTGGTGATGACGTTACGATGTCAGATGAAATGTGTGATGAGCTAATTTGTCAAGAAGGTGGCGCTCAATCATTCAGGCAAGCGGTCAATGTTCTCATTCGTAATATTCCTATTCAGCTTATTTTTAATGCTCGACAAACAAAAGGGGAAAACCCAAAGGCTCAAGATCTTTTTTCAGCTGCACGTTTTCTTTACATGGTGAGACAAACATACAATGGAGATACGCCACCAGCACGAGATGTAGTACAAGCTATCTTTGATAAGTATGTAACTTCTTTTGGTACAACATACGTCGAAAAGGTACAGCAAACTTTGCCTAATCTTTTTGATTACACTAAAGAAGATTGGGAAACAAAAATGCATCAATTCAAGAAAGCTACTGCTGCATTTTTTGATCATGAATTGTATAAGAGAGTTGGACAGCTTTGTCATTTCATCGATGCCGCAGCTCAATAACTTCAGTTTTTGAATTGTTTTCGGGGCACGTACACGAGAGTAAATTCCTACAACAAATAAGCCAAAATTCCGAGTGTTATAGCTCGGAATTTTGACTGTTCCACAGGCTTGCAGGCTTTAAAAACAGTGTATAAGTTCTGGTGTCTTGCTCCATGCTTTTTTAACAGAAGCGTATTGCCATAAATAATAAACCTCTATGGCTGGAACAATCTTCACAAATTGACAAACGACAAACGGTCTTTTTTATGTAACTCAAGTAAGCCAATAAATTAAGACTATTTCAATATAATATATAATAGAAACTTTTGAATGATAATTACACCCAAAAGCAATCCTTAATCACACATTTATGCAATTTCTTTATAATTATTGACTATTTTTCCCCAAAAAATGTACAAAGAAATAGAGATAATAGTGCTTCATATTCTCTATGTAGGATAACCTATGAAAAAAGGTATCAAAATAGCACG
>Ga0180438_10003757_pt1 | contig 22555 bp, 39 predicted proteins | sample SS_ome_12_FD_132455 | JGI IMG/M metagenome (GOLD analysis project Ga0180438, IMG submission 132455) | Hypersaline lake sediment archaeal communities from the Salton Sea, California, USA - SS_3_D_2 metaG | ecosystem: Environmental > Aquatic > Non-marine Saline and Alkaline > Hypersaline >...
TATAAAGATTTAGAAAGAAATCTATTGGACATTGCAAAAAAAGAAATACTAAATAGCAAAGAGAGAAACAAATTTACATTGTCTTGGTTTTCTTCTCCTCATAAATCTGTGTGTGGGAGTGGGAAAAGTATGTTTGCTGTTGATATAAATGGCAATGTACATTTTTGCCACGGATGTATATACGGAAATCAATTATGTTACGCAAATATCTATCAAGACGAAAAGTTGCTCGACAGATTAAAACGAAACTATGATATGTTGGACTTTAAGGTATACAACGATGAATGTGAAAGATGTGAAGCAACAGTATGTTTAAGGTGTAACTATTTAAAATATAAAACTAGTAAAAAAAATAAATTTACTGATAAATTTTATGATTTGACAGCTCAGCCTGATCTATGTCGTTATTATAAACTTATTGGTAAAATTAGTCGAGCAATAGATATGATAGGAGGATAAAAATAATGGCATGTACATGTGATGGGTATTGCAACAACAACGAGTGCAATACATACATAGCGACGTGTCCTTCAAATGTCGCAAGTTTTAGTTCGATTGGGACTGGGACTGTTATTGATAATGTTCATATTAATCAGATAAGAACAGCAACGGATAATGAATATTCAAGGCGTGGATTGTCTTTGCCTTCATGGCCAAATTTTCCAGCTGCTACAGGGTTAGTAGATACAATTACAGCAGCTAGATATAATACAGCAAAAAGTAACGTCAACTCTATGGGACTTGGGGCCATAATCACATCTGTTTTTAGCGGGACAATATATGCTAGTCAAACACAAGAATTTCAAACAGATATAAATATCATTAATAAATGGTGTGTCTGTGACTCACATTGTAGTTGTGTTCCTAACTGCGCTTGTGATGTTTTCTGTGATTGTAACTATCATCCAAATAATAGCATTAGGAGGAATAATTAAATGTCTAATCGTTTGTTTATGGTTGAATTTAAAAAGATCAATGGCGGGGAAACTTATCAAGCTGTTGACGTTCAGCTTCAAGATGTAATGTATGCAAAAGCAGTTGAATTTTACTTGATAGTTGGAAACGAAGTAGCATTGGAGATAAAGAGAAATATAGCAGAGGGGAATATAGTAACAATTCCTGTTGCAGACGCTGAATCTGGAGATGTTACAATAGATAGTTTTACAATTGATGTTCCCGGAGATCTTGATGCTTATAAGAACAAAGCAAAGCAAAGGATTTCAAATGTATTTTCATTTTATTTGGCAAGCACAGGTGGAATGGTCTTTTTCCAAGCAATGACTTCATTTTCAATCCTTGCGTCACACGGTTATTTCATTACAGATGAAAATCGTGAAGAAAAGTATTTAGAGATTATAAATACAGGGGATGAAGATTTAATTACAGCACTGGAAGAATACCTTGACGCTTATGATAATATAAGTCCAGTTGCCGGTATGTATAGTTCATTGAAGCAAGCAAAACTTGAAATTGACGCAGCAACTTCAGAAGAGGAAGTTGACGCAGCAACAGCTATGTTTGATACAGCGTCCTAAGAAAGGCATATGAATGAAATTTTTGTTTACAGGAAGGGAGTTCATGTTATTGAAGCGTGGAAGCTTTACAATAACAAAAAGATTTTGTGAGTGGTTTAGTGATGAGGCTGATTTTATAGAGGGTTCGAAGATAACACAAAAAGATTTTGAAGGATATCAAAAGGTTATCTTTCGAACCCAAGTTCCTTCTGCATACAACATTCCTGTGAATGGAGTTGCATTGAGAAAGGTCAATCATCTCATCTACATAAGAAATGAACATCTATCACCTTTAATGAACTCATGTACAAATGGTTTTTATTACTATAAACGTAATAAAAAGATAAAAAACTATATTCCATTGATCACGCCCTTTTCAGTAACAAAAGTGGAAAGAAACATTCCGTGTTTGGGTTTCTATGAGAGAAATTGTATTACAAGAGATTCCTTTGATTGGTTTATGGATACTGTAAAGAATTTGAGCGTGGACGTTGACATCTACTTTATGGGGAATCCTCCTAAAATAAATTTCACCAACCTTTCCAAGCACGTTAAAAATACAACACACACATTTGATAATGAAGAGTTTTACTCAAATATAACCCATTATGTATACCCTCGTTCAAAAATGTGGGACGACCCCTTTCCTCACAGCATGGTTGAAGCATTACAATCAAACTGTCAAATAATATCACCAACAATACCGAACAGAAACCATATGGATGGGGTTGATGATGTGTTGGATTGCATTAAATATCACACAAGTTTCAATCCTGATTTATATTATGACAACTCAAGATCAGTTCTTTTATCAAATTTCAAACCATTTTATGAAAGAGTGTTTGGTAATGATTTTGAGTACTCGTTTGACAGAGAGAAATATAATAGATTCAATGAATGGATCGAGGGAGAAGTTATATGAATGCTGTATTGATGTATAACTTTATGCCTCCAATGGTAAACGGTGCAGTTATAAACTCATTTGAATATTTCTTGTGTGCTTATGAATACAATAAAAACGTCTTTTTATATTTAATCAATACAAGCATTGAAACAAAAAAGATGTTTATTGAAATGATAAAAGAGAGATATAAACTTGATGGAATTGAGGATTTTTATGAGAACATTTTAATATGCAATCGGAATGACTTAATTCAAATGAAATTTAAAACTTTGTTGGTTCATGATTATTCCACAATTAAAATGACAAGAGGATTGGTTAATGCAGATGAGATATTAGTTATTAGTGATAATCATACAACGAATTTTGACTATATGTATTCAAAGAAAATTAACAATGTTACATATTTTGGAGAGATGCCTTTTCAATATAAAGATATTGATTATAAAATGAAAATGTTGTTCTCAAGATACAAACCAATTGATTCATGTGACAGAGCAACATACATCCATTCTCCAAAGAACGCCGATAGAAGTTTCATTGATAAATTGGAGTTGCCAGATCAGCCAATCATATTTCGAGAACCAGGCCATATGAAAGACTTATTCACAAGGTTTGATACCTTTGTTTATTATCATGCACACACCTGGTTTGATTTGACTCCAAGATTGATGCATGAATGTTATTTCTATAATAAAAAAATAATTTATATAAACGAGTTTGAGTTGAAAGATGGTAGTTGGTACAGATATAAAGACTTGAAAAAGAATGGGATAAAAAGGAGATACTTGAATCCTGTTGATCCTATCATAGGAAAGTTGTTATGAATTTAATCGTTTATTATCATTCAGGTAGAGCGGATGGAGTTTTGACTTCGATAATTGATGCTTATATTAATTTGTCAAAGTTCACTGATATATCATTGAAAATAAACACAGATGATGTTGGACAGTTTTATTTGTTGTGTAAGAGGAATAAGTTTTTTGGATTTCCAGATATAATGAAATGTGTAACTCTTGAAAAAACATTTGAAGCAGACACCATAATAACATCAACAAAAGTTTTATATGATGATATTGAACTTAAATGTGATAAACTATTATTGTTAGATAGTTTTGATATGGCCAAAGCTAAATATGGAGTTTTGCCTGAACCGAAAATCCCTTGTAAAAATACAGTGTTATTATGCAATCCCGCAACAATGAATGACTGGTTTACATGTAAAGAGTATTATCATAAATTCAGTGAGCGTATTAATACAACAAGCCCATGTGCGCAATTGTTATATATGAGGGTTAACAAAGATCATATTTATATAACGGATACTATCTACTTTGAAAACATTGGCAAAACAATATTTGAGATGTTATATCTTGGTAAAAATGTTACATATTATGGTGATAAAACTCATGATGGTTTGTATTATTATCTAAAACTATTTGGTGTTGATGGGGAAAAGGATTACATACCACTACCAATAACCAAAAAGGACATCGAAGATAAACTGTTTATGAAAGACGACGATCTTTTATTGGAGATGATATGAGCTATTATATTCAATTGTTTTTAACAAGAAACTGTAACCAAGACTGTTATTATTGTAGCATCTACCGTGATTCAAAAGCAGTTGAATGTGATATCTCAAAACTCAAATGGGTGTTAGATAATAGTCCAAAAAATGTCAGTGTTGAATTAACAGGTGGTGAGTTGGGGTTAATAACAAACATTGATGATGTGTTTAAAACTACATACACACACTCAAATGTTGGAAAGGTAATCGTTTTATCAAATGGACTAATAAGAAAAATAGGAGTTGATTGGTTAGATAAGGTTGAATATCATGAACATCTGATAAAAGATATAAGGGGAACTGAGGTCATAAAGTTTTATGATTTGGATTTCTATCACAGCAATAACATAATTGTTGGTACAGAAATGGTTGTTAAATCCATACTTTTCAATTGGGATCATTTTAAATCAACAGAGTTTGTAACTGATAAATTTAAAATAAAACTGATGAATGACAAAACTCACAACATCAGATATTACACGGTTCAAGCAACAGAACTATACACTCTTTTAAATAATGAAAGAGAGTTGAAAATGATCAATGCATTTAAGGATAACTCGCTATATAAAGATCAAAAATCAATGTGTAGTTTGAATCCACCACACACATATATTGATTTTGAAGATAATGTAATAGGACATTGCGCTGTTAGATTTAACATATGTGAAAAGGCAAAGTTGAATAAAAAGAATTATAGAAAATTACCATTTGGAAAACTATTCAAAGAATGTGATTATTGCCAGTCATGTTATGCATTTGATCCTGGTTGTGAAAAGGCATCATTTATATTGAAGTCAAGAAGGGGCGAATTTAGAAATAGGAGCTACAATGATACCAACTAATAAATCATTCCCATTCAATCTTGAAAGATTGAAAGAGTACACAGAATCATATAAATTCAATCATGATGAAATCATAGAAGAATTTGAAGAAACTGTTTGTCAATATACTGGAGCAAAGTATTGTATAGCAACAAACAGCGCAACAGCAGGTATATTTTTAATATTGTTTGTGTTACAAGAGTTTGACAGATTCGATGTTCTTGTATCTTCATATGGATATCCAGCAGTATATAGAATATGTGATGCACTGGGTTTAAATCCTGTAACAATTGATATGGATACTAACACTTTGGGAATGGATATTGATTGTTTAAAATCAAAAATATCATTCCAGACGCTTGCTGTTGTGAATGTTGAAACGAATGGTATGATGGGAAACATGAGAGAGATTCGAGATGTTTGCCGAGAGAATGACTTGTGGTTCATAGAAGATTCTGCATCATCAATTGTACAAAAATATGATGGGTTCACTTCTGGAACGTATGGTGATGTTGGGGTTTATTCGTTCACACCCACAAAGGTTATGAACTCTGGTGAGGGTGGGGCGATTGTGACAAACGATGAAATGCTAGCAACAAAGATAAGAGCATTGAGATACAATCCCGATGTTTCTGTGTTTTCAATATCATTTAATTTTTCAATGTCCCCATTTCTGGCAGCAATCTTAATTCCACAATTTCAAAATTTTAATTATTTGAAAAGTGTGAGAGAACGGGTTTATAACTTGTATAAAAAACATGGACTGAATGTGTATGAAAATCCAGACGTCAACAACGCTTATCCTTATGCAATATACAAGACACCATCTGCAAACAAACTAAAAGAAAAACTTGATAAACTGAGAATTGGAAATGTTTATAAGCGGTATGCTTATGATGTAAAATGCCCAGGCGCTGTTGAGATGGATTCTGAAATAATTTTCCTCCCAAGCCTTTACGACATGACAGAAGATCAGATTAAATCTATATGCACAATTGCAAAGGGGTTTTAACATGGCATGGTTCAGTTTTATTCTAACAGAAAAATGTGACTGGGATTGTTGTTACTGTCAGTTCCCATTGTTAGAGAATCACAATGAGATAGATTCTGAAAAGATTTTAAAGCATGTCCCTTACATAAGAGATGCCATAAAGACAACTGAGAAAGTAACTGAGGCATCTGTGGAGATTCAAGGTGGTGAGGTTGGTCTAATCGAGAAGCAAACTCTGATTTTATTCCTTGAGACTCTAAACATACCTGTTTTTGTATCAACTAATGGAGAATTTCTTGAAAGAGAATATCATTTAGACAAAAGGATTCGTCCGTATATAAGAGAGATTCAATGGCACCTCTGTCAAGAGCCCGGTGATTATAAATTAAGAGTTGATTATAATGACGATGAAATATTCATCAACAAAGGAATTGTACATTCGGACGTGGATGAAACCATCAAATTTATAAAACAAAACCCTCACATTGAGTTCAGTTATGTAGAATTGGAATGTGATATACAAGAAAAGAGAACGAGCGATACAGACAGTCTGAGGGAGTTGTATGATAGATTAAAAGGAATCCCCAATGTTGGGAAGAATGTATTTGATATCTTAAAACGTAGATTCAATGACGCAGATGATAAAAGAGAAAAGTGTCATGATTACCATAGTGTTGTATCAATAAACCTTGCAAATGAATCTATATGTTTATGTCAAAGGGTTACTGATGTAAACATTCCATTGACTAAAGAGAACTTGATAAAAAAGATAATAACATACCCCAACAAATGTTTTGTTTACCCTGATTCGATGATGGGGTGTGAGTCATGTATCAGATTATATTCAGGTAAATTTGAATTTGAAAGAATACTGAGAGATACATTAAAAATAAGGAGACTTGATTTTGAAAGTTGAGTTTATGAAAGGGCCAAGTCACTACGTCGATGTTTCAGCAATTGGAGCCAGAGTCCTAACTGAGTCATTGATTAGAGATGATAGGATTGATCCGGAATTTAACATGGAAACAGTTTTGAATGAGCTCCGTGCAGAAATTTATTTGAGGAATGAGATCAGTCCGAAAATAGATCAGTTGAGACCAGATATAACGAAAGTCTACGGTATTGCTTTAAAATCTGCTGCATCAATATACTCAGCACACACATACGCTGAGAAAGTTCCTGATTCTGTAAAATGCGATACGGTTTTATTCTCATCAAATAATGGGGTATTCGATTTCCCAACAATAAAGAGTTTGTTAAGTTCAGGAATCCGTGTCGTGATTGGGGGTCCAACAGCTACAATTTCAGGGGCGAAATTATTAAGGAGTCAACTTGAGAATCATGGGTGTAAAAATTTGCACAATTTAATTGTTGTGTCTGGGTTCGTGGATTTAACAACTGATCTTTACAAAATAATTAACAAGTGGAAGGATTATCACATTGAAGATAATGACTTTACAACCTTTTGGCAATGTGAAAAAGATTTTGTCCAGCCTCATGTGAGGATATTTCAAAAGATCAAGAAAGAAAATAAAAGAAAATTTCAAATAGCTACAATATTCAGAAGCGGTTGTTGGTGGAAGAAATGTACATTCTGTAACTATCATAAAATTCCAGCCTGTTCATTTGTTGGAAATGCAACGCCATCTCAAGTAGCTCACAACATAATAAATTCATGTATCCTTCATTCGACAAATCGAGTGTTTGTTGCTGATGATTACTTTTTGTTTGATCATTTCAATGAATCTGTTTTTGAAATTTTGAATAATAATGGTGTTGAAATCGAAGTTTATAGCGGCATTCGTATGCTGAAGAATGTTAATTACGTTAAGAAAATAAACAAATATGTTAAATCCATTTCTCTTGGTGTTGAGAGTATGGATGATTTCTCGTTGAAATATATAAACAAAGGGTATGACTCGCGTGACATTGAGATTGCATTTGACAACGTAGCAAAACACTGTGATAGTTTGGAAATTGTTATGATGTTGATGATGGATCTGCCTGTTAAAAACGAGTGGTCAATATTTGAAAACTACAAGCGAATAAAAGAACAACGAAACAAATTAGAAGAAAACGGAATATCAATTCACATGTTGCCAAAGCTCCTTGAAGTCAATTGGAAACTTAGGGAGACATTTGTAGACCACAAATACCTAAGAATAGCAAAAGAAAATTCCAACAATCATTGTGGTAGATATATAATATGGAAAGCATTAGAGGAATTGGGTGTTGTCAATTCAAATGTTTATACAGACAGAACAACGCCTTTAGAGAGATATGATTCTCAAGGGAAAATGTTAAAATCAGATTTGTTTACAATTCCCGATGATCTATTTAAGGGGTTATTAAATGAAAGTTGAATATTTGAGAGGAATGGGTGACATAAGATTCCTTGCATCGTCAACAAGAATCCTATGTAACAATCTCCTAAGAGATGATAGGCTTGATGTGAGATTCAATCCTGCGTCATTAACAACGGATGCATATACTGTTAAGTATTTGATTGACCACATGAAAAGTATAAATATTCCACCTCTGATTAAAGCGTCAACAGAATTGTGGTTCATCCCTGCAAGATTAATACTGACCACATATAAATTCATTGATAAAATTATTGATACTATACAAAATGACATTGTATTGTATAGTGCCCACGTTGGTATATATGATTACTATCCCATTAAAAGATTGCTTGAAAGGGGATTTAAAGTTGTCGTGGGAGGACCAACAGCAACAATGGTTGACAATGATCTTATCCGTTTAAGGTTATCAGGGTTGGGAGCAACAATGCAAGAGTTGGACAATCTAATCATTGTAAAGGGGTATGTTGATTTAACTACTGATCTCTATACCATAATCAAAGAGTGGAAAGATACAACGATAGAATCCGACGACTTCACAACAATATGGGAATGCTTTGATGACCCATTTCAGAAACATTTCAATATAATAGAACGAGCAATGAAAGAATATCCTGGAAGTGGATTTCATAGCAGATCAAAGTTAAATGTTGTAGTATTCAGAAACTTTTGTACATGGGGCAAATGTTCATTTTGTCATTACCCATTGATGCCAAACAACAACTATATAAAAGGATGCGACCCTGAAAAGATAGCACAAAATATTATACATACATGTGATTTATATAAAACCAAAAATGTTTTCCTGTCCGATGGGTGTTTCATTTTCACAAATCAAGTTGAAAAGATACTCCAGATTTTAAATGATCATGATGTATATACTTCAATGTTAATCAGGATTCCATATTTGAAAGACTTAAAAATAATTGAAAAGATAAATAAATATATCAATATGTTAGATATAGGTATTGAATCATTCAACAATTTTACATTAGACTTTATCAATAAGGGATATAAACAACGGGACATATTTGAAGCATTTGATAACATGAAGAAATATCTCAACCCAAACATAAGACTTAACCCTTATTTGATTATGGATTTGCCTTACGAGAGCCGTGATGCAATCATTGAAAATTATACACTGGCCGTTGAGACACAACTTCAAATGCAGGACAAGGGATTTGAATTTCGATACACTCCTAACCTTTTAGAAATAACATGGGATACACATAAAAAATTATTTGATGACCATTATTTAAGGAGAGATAAATCCGAAGGTTCACAAGGTAGACATATAGCATTTCAGTTCATGGAAGAAATGGGAATAATTGATGAATACGTTTATCTGGCCAAGGGGTTTCAAAGATATGGACTTATGGGTGAGAGATTGAAATCGGACTTGCACACAATACCAGAATCATATACTGATATGTTCTGTTGGAAATATGGGGTTTGATATGAAAGGATTGAGTTATTATCTGGCTTATGGGGACACATATCCTATAAAGAAATCAAGTGTGGTTGATACGTTCGATCATGAATGGGATTTGGTGAAACCCCTATTTGTTGAAAGACTGTCGGAGAGTCTCAAAAACATCAACTCAAAACACCTATCATTTTGCGGAACTACTTCTGGATTGACATTGAGACATCTACTCGGGGAAAAAATATCAAAACTTTGGATGTTTGATGGTATAAACATAGATCCTCTTTTGGAAGGATATAAGTACCAATACGCAAAATTTGATTTATCGAATATCGAATCAGACCTTATTAAAATTCAAGAGATGTGTGATACCCCAAGATGCTCAATGGAAGATTTGTTTGCATATCACAGACAAAGATATATGGCAAAAGAATTGGATACTGTATATTGTGAGGGAGGGACAGACTTTTTATTTCTTGGATTCAATGTGGTTGATAATATAATGCAATACCTATTCAGGAAAAAACAATACAGTATGGTTAAAGCAATGAAATATGCAAATGGAAAATCACAGCTAAAAGGGATCGGCACTCATTCACCTAATGTATATCTTGATATTTTCAATAAAGATTTCTTTTATTTTACACATGATGAAATGAGAGAGTTATGGGTAGAACCACCAGAGAATATAATAGACCCTTCAACACAAGCAACATTCATGACCTCATTTTTTGACTTGGGATATCATATGGTATATGAAATGAGAACAAAGTTGTTTGGTGATCACTTTGGTTTAAATATATATTCTCCCTTCTATAATGATCCAGAGTTTGTAGCATTCTGTTTATCAATTCCAATGGAAATGAAATATTGTGCTGGACGAAAGAAACATATTCTGAAAGAGTCATTTGATTTAACATGTTATAGAAAGTTACCACATTTTGACTTAGAACGTAAGTTGTTTAATTACATAAGGGATGAGATAGGGAGACTCGCTAATAAATATTTGACCAATAGAAATAATAAGATTTTCAATTATCTGCCATATGATGTGGTTCAGAATTATCTCTCGCCTGATAACAAAAAGACAATTGTCCTTTTGAATTTGGCAATATGGTTGGAGGTGCATGAATGTTAAACTATTTTCTGAAGATGGGGTCGTGTTATATCAAAGATTTCACCTATGATGTACCCAAGAAAAAGAACCTGAACATTGATCATAAAGACGCAGTTGATCAATACGAGAAAATGCTAAGAGAGAATTGTGTATTATTAAGGGATCAAGGGTATGAGTTCAGTTTGAGTGGTGGACTTGACTCAAGTATAATGTTTGTCTTAGGAGAACCAGGCAGGGCGTTTTGTTGTCAGGTTGATGGGAATCAGGATTATGGTTATGCAAAAAGACTATTTCCTGATGTGATAAAAGAGTCATCGTTTATGGATATCCCAATGGAGACTCAAATAATTGAGAACCAAAAACTGTGGGATGTTCCTCATTGCAGAAGAGCAGATTTCTATGATCATCATATATATCATCAATATGATAAGGTAGCCGTTGGCGAACATCCAAACTATTGTAATTACATAGAGTATTTGAAAAGAGGGAGATCATCAAGGTTAAAATTGTTTATTGATTGGTGCCAGTTATTTAGTGATGACCAAATAAGGGAGTTTGGATATGATCCTCCAGTTATAAAATTGAACGAGGAAACATTTGATGATTTTATGGCGTTCGTTGAAGACTGGACACAAATCACTCGAAAGATATTCTACAAATTTAGAGGCAAAGTAGAATCCCCATATCTAATGGATAACACCAGGAAGTTTTTCAAACAATTGCCTATACATCTAAAAACAAACAAAACGATTATAAGGGAGGTGGCCAAAAGAGTCCTCCCCGAGTTCATAACATCAAGGAGAAAAGACACAAAGGTTTATAAAAAATTCAACCCAACATATGCAGCATATAGACAGGTTGAACTTGATAATTTAAGAAAAAAATACTTGATGAATCCTGAGATGAAAATATTTGACCATTTGCCATATGAGGTTGTCAGAAAATACATTAAAGATTTTCGCAGGTGTTGGAATTTTTTGAACTTGGCTATTTGGTTTGAGGTGCATAATGAATAGAGGAAAGATATTATACAGATGTTTGAAAAAGCACATAAATGAAGATGATGTTATACTGGACTACTGTTGTGGTGTTTCAGAAATAGCTAAATACCTCATAGGAAAGCACAATTATATAGGATTTGATTATGATGAAGATATAATCAGTAAAGTTAAAAAGAAATACAAGAAAGGCAGATTTGAACTAAAGAATTATGTTGATATTGATTATGAAGCTGATGTATTAATGTTTTTCAGATCATCATATATGGATCACCCAACACAATATCTAAAACGAAACATTGGAAAAATGAAACCAAGGCTTGTATTCTTAGATACATGTTTAAGGAAACGACAAGTCGGTGAGTTATTTATTTATCGCCATGAAAATGGGTTAACAGAGAATTACACCAGACTCAATTTATTCCTTTTGAAGATGGGATACAAGGTTATTGAAAAAGGAACAATTGGAAAGGATTATTACTACTATCAATTATGGAGATTAAATGAAACCAAGTGACATACAAGTTATAGGGGTGGAGACTTCAACATATTGTAATTTGAAGTGTCGATTGTGCTCAAGATTTAAGAATGTCAGGCTGAGCAATTTAAAACTTGAAGCAATTGAAAATTTGAGTCTTGAGTATTTTCCAAATGCCCGTGTATCAATGTATGGCTCAGGGGAACCAACTCTCAACCCACAAATATTAGAGATCGTTTCCTTAATTGATATTCCAATAACACTTGGAACCAATGGGACAACACACAATGAAAATTGGTGGTATGAGTTTGCATCTAAATTGCCTAAACGCCACATTGTTTCATTTGCCTTAGATGCAACAGATCAGAAAACTTATGAGTATTACAGGATCGGAGGAAACTACAATAAAGCTATAAATAACATGAAAGCATTTATTGAAGGTGGAGGAAAGGCTTGGTGGCAATTCATATTGTTCAGGCACAATGAGCACCAAGTAAAAAATGCAGAAGTGTTGGCAAAAGAATATGCTTGTAAAAAATTTATGGTGGTACCATCATGGGTATACAACAGAGAATACCAATCACCAATGAAATACAAAGTCAAATCTGAAGAAGAAGCAAAGCGCCCGAGTGTTGCGTGTAGAATATCTCAAGGGGAAATATTTATATCATCAGATGGAAACTACATGCCATGTTGTTTAATAAACGATCTAACACATATTCTCAGAATAACAGGATGTAAATTGAAAAATGCATATGAGAATACTCTTTTAGATGTAATCAACTCTGGATATTATGATGATATGTTAAAGAGAATAAAACGGATTGAAAAATGCAAAACATGCCTTGTGGAATGTGGTAAAAGGTATTCTATGGGAACATCAAATATTGAAGATAATCTTGGATAACTTAGAACATAATATAAATTCAGAAGCGGAGATTCACCATGGATAAATATATTGAGCAATATATTCATATAAGAGATAGATTGATGGAACAACTTCAACCAATGATGGAGGTATATGCAACAGGAATGTGGGATCCTCTAATGAGGTTTATGATTGTTAAAGACTTACAATCGGTTGTGGACAAACAACTATCATATGAGTTTCCTGATTTCCCCATATCATATATGCCTAAAATTAAAATAAAGGTTGATGAATCAATACACTTTATTGAGGCAGGTGTCCAAGCATTCCTTAATAAAACAAAGGGGTTAATGTTTCTTGGGAATGTAGATCATGGCGGAGCAACATATGATTTGTATTGCCGTGAGTCATGGGACCCTCATTTTTCTCATGTGTTTTATGCAAGGTATGGTCATGAGGAAGAGTCATATGATAAAGGTTCAAAGGAACCCGCTGCTGAATACATGATGGGGATTCAAACCCCATTATCAATTGCATATAGTTTTGCAATTGACGAAGGTTATATCTCATAGATCTATATATATAAATTATTGAATAGGCAACACAACTTTAACTTTTGAAAGGAGAATTAGGAATGCCAGTATTACTTTTAACATTTTGTATTGTTGGGGCCATTGCTCTTATCACCTATGCAAGTATTTTGGGTTATAACAAATGGCGTGAACACAAATACGGTCCATTGGGAAAGGACATTAATTTTGAGGGGTATCGTTTTAAACTTCTCAAACATTTGTCAAAACAGGGAACTACAATTAACAGATTGAATGTTATTGAGGATCTGGAGATTGAGATTCCATTATTCAAACGAGTTGTTAACTCATTGACTCGGGACAAACTCGTTCAGACAGGACCGCAGTCAATCAAAATTACCAAGTTCGGACAACAGTACCATGATGTGTTTTTACGAAAGGAGTAGCATTGGGAATAAAACTCAATCCGAAAAATGAGACAACATGTGCCTTCAATGGCTATATGGATGAGATAAAAAAATACATCAACCTCACACATTGGAGGGCAGTAAGAGAAAAAGATTATAAGGGAGTTGATGGTCTGTTTGTTATTGCAAGAAACTTCAGATTATATTTCATTCCCGAGTTTACTATTGATGCATTTCATGAAGCAAACTATTGTAACAAAACATTGGATGTTCCTTTTCAATATATAAAAAATGTGCTATCATGCAAATTTTGTATGGGCGATGGGAAAACTGATTGGGTAGAAGCTGCGAGGGGACCAAATCCAAAGCGTAGACAATATGGATATGAACCAAACTTTTATAGAGCAAAAAGAGGACCTGTTCATATATTAACTGCACACAACCCACCTTATTTCGTCAGCACAACCAACCTTCATAAGGGCGATGAATATTGTAAACATTGTCGTGGTAGTGGACTTGAATTTGCAGCACAAAACAGAGACACCATGACAAAATCAATAACACTTGAACATTCGTAGGTTTAATCATGGCTATCATTATTTGGTCAGGAAAACACACAACGCAAAAACATTTAAGGCATGAACCGTGGAGTTTTGATATACATGACTGGAGAATGATCAAAGAGGGAGTTGTGTATGTTGATCACCATAAACGTGCAGAGGTTGGTGTTCTCATATCAGCAAAAGATCAAATCAGATTCATGCCGCATATGACAATCAAACAAATCATGGAATATAATAACCATGGAAAGGAGATTAAATTCGAGCATTATCATGTCGGTTACAGAAGTAAGGATGAAGCAATAACTTATTGTTATGACTGTAAAGGCATTGGTAAATTCGATTGGATACAACAAGCCGCAGTTGCACGAAGATTAAAATGGGGAGATGCTCCAAAGCATTTCGTGAGGGATGAAACATGTTATTATGTTCATCCTGAATTTGATAATTACCTATTCTCAAAAGTTCAATTACAACCCGGAGATGTATATTGTTCCTTGTGTCATGGGTTCGGAATAATGCTTGATGCAAGATTCAATATATTCAAAGGAATGGTAGGCATTAAAAAACGTCTAATCAAAGTTAATCATTAAACGAAAGGAACTTATTATGATGAATCTAATTATTTCAGAGTTTGTCAGAGACATCAACACTTTACCCGTATGGATCAACTTTGCAGCAACCTTTTGGGCATTCGGTTCAGTCCTTTTCCTTATCACCCTGGCAATGAGAGGGTTGTTTGTATATAAGGAAAGCTATCTCATAACTATGCGAATGACAATCGTGGTTGTTTGTTTCGGTGGTGAACTGATTATGACTCATTACCCAGACATCTTCATGATCCACATGGCCAACATTGTATTTGCAGTTGGTGGTGCATTAATTGGTCGATGGATAGCTGAAGCATGGGCAGGCCATAGAGAAAAGCTTGTCCGCAATGCTAAAGTCACAGCATCAATAATGGAGCGATACAAAAAGGATCATACGCCTGATGAAATCGCTGAAGCAATAACGGAGTAATAACCTAAGGGGGTCGCATACACTGGACCCCCCGAAAGGATTTTTTTACCATGGCATTAGATGTCGATAAACTTTTTAGGACACTTGAGGAAGGATTCGATGGTCTTGAAAAAGGGATGACTGACAAAACTCTCCGTATGGAAATGCGCATGGAAAAGATGCGACAACGCATGGAGGGTAAAGCAGATCAAATCAGAAGAAAGGCAGAGAGTATGGGGCAAATAAAAAGAAGACCAGTCGGTCGTTCATCATTCCGCACAACATTTCGAGTTATAAGGAGAGTGACCTATTTTATTATTTTTATGTTCATGGTTGCTTATATGGCAGTAACATTCAGCCAGTTTTTGAAAGAACAACAATATACACCAAAGACTTTAAATCCAGAAGTTGAAAAAACACAGGAGCTAAAGAAATTATGAAGAAACTATTAACAGCAATAATCATTTCACTATTCATTATGTCATGTGGTGGCACATCAGAAAGGATCATCAAACCTGATCAAAACACAGGGGATACGAACCTGACATGTGTCCAAGCGCTATTACATGATCATGAAATATTCCAACAAGAGTTTAAGTATAATCCAAACATCCCCGAGTTAACAGTATTTGCCAAAGGTAAGTATGCGAGTCTATCTGATGAGGATAAGGATCGTGTCTTAGAATCAATAGGCAAACAATGGCAGGGATGTTATCCCGATGACTTCAGACCCATGACCCTTTGGCTTAAAGATGTCAATGATATGATTATCACTGTCATCTTTGTGACTAAAGAATGACATGCCCATGTCATAACTGTTTAATATACGTCCGTTGTAAACAAGGTGTTGAAAAACATAAGTATAACAAGGATGTATATTATGCGTTCGATAGACTCGTTAAGGAATGTGATATGTTGCGAGAATTCTTTGGCCTAACAACAATGACTCATAAGTTGAAGGTTAAGAAGCTAAGCAGTTTTTCATATTCATATGATCGAACCTTAATGAGCTATATAGAGGAACAGCCAAGGGGAAAACAATTAATGGAAGAATTTCTGAGGGTTATGGGTATAAAAGAAATGCCGAATAGTATAAACCCGAAGATCAGACTAAAACCAGGAAGGCTAAAATGATACCTTGTATTGATTGCGTTACCTTTCCAGTATGTAATGGAGTTATCAGTCCTGTTATTGACTTCACACAAATAGGAGTCATATTCAAACTCTATGATAGGTGTTCTATCATGAGAGGATATCTCAACATATCACAAGAGACAAAAAACATAAGCGAGCTTGACATTGAATTTACTGAGCTCCAGATAGACTATGATAGGTTAGAGAATGTCCATACCTATTACAAAAATTTCAAGGGGAGAGACCAATGCTCAAACAGTTCATGATATTTATGGTCGTTTTATTATTAGCAATCTCTGCATATGCACAAGAGGACTTAGGTATGTTGTCCAACGGATATGAACTCAACCCATATGAGGTTGGTGTTAAAAAAGAAATCGGTGACCCCTCACTTCTGATGGTTGAGTATATTAACACACCTGTATCAACCGATGTTATGAGCATATCGGGAACAGTAACAGTCCCTCCAAACTATGAAGTCTTGGGATTGACAGTTGATTATTACATCACTGATTATGAACAGGCACAGACATATGTAGTTTTGCTTGATCTTAAAAAGGGTGCTATACCCAACACGTTTACCTTTGAAAAACATTATCCTTTTGATCTTACCAAATATGAATACGAACTCATGGTAATTGAGTTTATAAGCGAAGAGATTGAAACTCAAGCAATATGATGGACGCAGAGGATTATAAATCATTTCCATGTAAGGATTGTATAACCTTACCTATTTGCAGACATAAGGGGAAGCTTACAAACGGGATGTCACATCTCGCTTTTAAGTGTACCCTTATAGACGCATGGTTAGCAAATGATAAACCAAGGGATTGGGATCCCGAGCGTATGTTTGATGCCTATGATTACTTTCAAAGGAGCTGGAAGAATGAACCCCCCATGTAAAAATTGCTTGGTAGTAACACGATGTAGATTTCTTATAACAGGAACATGTAGCCTACCTAAATTCGTATCCAGTCAACTTGTTATTGATTACCTATTAACAAACAAATTTCAATCATCAAGACAATGTCCTATGCTTGTTGACTTTTGTAAAGAGGACGACAATGCATATGCTCATATATACAAGATAACAGACTTTTTCAGTAGACCACTTCAGGAGGTATAACCTATGGGATGTTTTAGTTTCATTTGCCAGGAATGTGGGCAACCCATCAATTCAGATTCGTTCAGAGGTGAACGATGTATATTGTCACTTTTGAAAGACGGTATTATTATCGAAACTATGCAAGGAGAATATGACTCATATGGAAGGGTCTTCAATGAGGATGGCACAAGGCGTAAATGGAAATCATATCCATGGTCAATGGCAGAAGGATTAACTGTGTGTGACCTCATGTTTAAAAAAGAAAAGAACAACGGAATAGCTGCAGTCCATGAAGACTGTTACACAGGAGTTGCCCCAACAGAGAGATCTGATGATGATCCTGATCAAGGCTGGGGTCGATTTGTTAAACCCAAAACACCATATGTAGCATCATGATATATGACAAACCAATTGAAAGATCCATACCAACCATACCATGCCACAATTGTATAACCATGGCAATATGTAATGCGCTTATGCATAGACCAGAAGAAAAGATGGGTATGAACGCATGGACAGTATATAAAAGATGCTCAACTGTAAAGGATTATGTTGACGAGCATTATGTAGCCCAAATAGACAGATCCACATGGAAGACTTCACTCATTGCAATTCAAGTATATTTCAAGGGAGCAGATTACACAAACCCATATGTTATGAGTGATGTCCGACCAGAGGATATGGAATGCGATTTATTAACCCCTGTCGAACGTGTTTAGAAGGAGACATTATGAAACAGTTACTTACCATCATTGTTACTATCGTCATGTTGTCAGGTTGTTGTTCATTAAGTAGACCTAAAGAATATCAGCAACCTGAAATACCAACCATTCAAACTGTAACAGTTGTTAACCATGAAACCTATGACCAGGTATGGGAAAGAATTGTTACAGGACTCAATGATGCAATGGGTCCATTTACAATCAACAGCATGAACAAAGCAATGGGTCGTATTGAATTTAGTTACAGCGGTGACCCATGCCCCTATGTTGATTGTGGACAATTATCTGCTGAGTTCAACAATACAGGCAGAGTATTCGACCCACCATTCTCAACTCCCCTATTATTCAGAAACACATACCCAGCCTGTAGAGAGTTCCTTGAGTATACCACATGTAAGGAAATGGATATCCCTTGGGAAGTATGCAAGACAATAACCAAACGTAAAATGTGGCTTGAGGCAAGTTCATTCATTGAGGTCATTCAAAAGTCATCAGGCATAGAGGTTCATGTTGTTACAGGATATATGGTGAGTCAAAAGGTTAAGGTTTACAAAGAGAATGGATTCTTTGAGAGTCAAACATATGAGGAAATACATTTTGGTCCTTTCGGTATGGGACAGTTTCCTGATAATACAGCATGCAGAGGTAACGGTATGTTGGAAAGGAGAATATTAAGCATAGCAAAATGATACCATGTGAGCAGTGCATAACATTGGCCATATGCAACTCCCTCTTTCTTGAATACCATAAGTTAGAGGGAGTGTTTATAACAAAACTCAAAAGAAAATGTAGCATTATGAATGGCTACTTGGTTGATAAACATAACCCATTCTGTGAGGGCGAGACATCAGCACATGAGCAAAACGCCCATGATGTAATTCATTTTTTTAAACGAAAGAATCGTGGATGGCTTGTAATGGAAGATCGAAGGATGAATCAACAATGGAAAAACTCCCCTGTATAAACTGTTTATTATTAGGAAGATGCAAGGCACAACTGTTTGATGAAATGGGTGAATCAATATACGGTGAACATCATAAGTCAGTAACTATCAATATGCTCATGAATGAATGTCCACTATTACATGATTACACAACAGTCAAAACAACAGTCGCAGGTATTGAATGTGATAAGCCTATCGTAGATCGAATCCCGTTAGTTGTAGATTACTTAGTTTCAGGGGTAATACATGATGAAAAGGAGATCTAAAAATGGAACCACCTTGTTTTGAATGTTTGAAGTTGCCGAGGTGTATGGATAAAACATTTAAAGAACTGAACGCTGAATGTGAAGGATTCGAACTATATATAAGAAAAAGAAGAATGGTTGGATTTATCAAAGAGTTTGGAGACTGTGGCATGTTTAAAGTCAAAGACGATAAAGTAATAATGAGCTATGTCATAAGGGATTAAGCCATGGACGTTATTCCTTGTAAGGATTGTATTGTATTTGCTATGTGTAACTCAAAAGTTCAAAAGTTAAATGGCGTATATAAAACCCAGTTCATTGTACGCAAATTAGATTCATGTTCATTATTCAGCGAATGGTTATACAGGCATGGCGACTCATACAGCTATCAAATAAAAACGTCACACATAAAGCACTTTTCTAAATTCTTCAAAATCAAATTTGACATTGAACCCGATTATCATTTAGCACCAACCACATACCTCGGAGACAATTATGAAAACCCAAGATGAACTAAGATCTTTATTTAGAGAGGCAATACCAGAATCCAATTATAAAGAATGCTATGGTTGTCATACAGGATCACATAGATGTGCTGCAGTACATACCTTACATAAGATATGCCCATGTAATGGTTGTGTAGTTAAAACTTCATGCACTGATTACTGTGAAGAGTATTTATATAGTCTAAGAATGGCAGCCGTTAGCCATAAAAGAGGAAAGCTAAGAATAACAGAATATTCAAATGCAGGATATATAGCAATCCTCAAATTCAAAGGGCAGAAAATACAATGGAGAAACAGACTGTGGCGACACATGGATGACCAAACAAAAGAGCTTTTAAAGGCAGGTTACCATGTCTGAGCTCCCTTGTCACGAATGTATAGTATTAGCTGCATGTAGAGCACGATTAGGAAATACACATATGATCAATATAAAAGATCTCCTTAATTGCGTTCATTTAACAAACTATATAAACAGATTCCAAATAGAGGATGTACCACAGGACGTAATTAATTTCAACCGTTATCAAGACGTACAAGAAAAGCAATTGCATAATGCATATAACTATTTAAAGAATGGAGAGTTACCACTATGAACGATGTACTCACCTCAATGCCATGTATCAATTGTTTAGTATTCCCAAGATGCAGAGCACACTATTTAAACAATGATGATAATACAATATCCAGAGTTATGAAAATAAGGTTTGCAATTAGCGGATGTTCATTAGCAATAGACTATCTATACATTAAACAAGAAGAATACACAATGATGGATAGCCAAGAAAGACCACAATCAACCATATTGAAAAGGTATGATGAACAGTTAGCACAGCATATGGTGAAGTATTATGATAACCCAACATAAGGAAGGAGTTAAATACTGATGAACAAATACGACCAGTTACAACAAAGGTTATTAGAATCTCCAGAAATAAAAGACATATATGAAACTTGTATTATTAAGGACATAACTTTCAAGGAATGGGTAATAGACCATCTTGATGAAATGCTTATAAAAGGAGTATTACGATGCCAGCCGAAATAGATAATGATGGAAATGTAAAAGCAAACTGTGAATGTGGTAAACCATTAACCAACGTAAACAAATACGGAATGTTCTGTGATGATATGTGTGGTTATGAAGAATCAAAAGAGACAGATGAAACAGTAACTAAAATCATTCATATGTTAAATGGGACATTCGGATTATGAATCAGATAATCAGAAATAATCTACCATGTTTTAATTGTATATGCTTAGCTATGTGTAAAAACAAACAAACAGGTGTAATCAAAAACATAGGTCCATTCCTAACTAACTTATCACAACATTGTAGTTTATTACTTGATTATTTAACATTAAAGGATTTAGGATTAGATGCAAGAGATATAGATGTATCATTACCTATGTCTAAAAGAAAACATATAACAATGCCATTAGCAAAACGTATAATTGAAATTGTTGAATTTATGAAATGGGATTATGATTTAACAAGGGATAGACTAATGGCAGACGGTCTATTACCTTCGGATGAAGAATAATGAGAATATTCAATCCATGTAAGAAATGCTTAATTCAACCAGCATGTACAACTGAATGTCAAGAGCATTATGAGCATACAGTATTCAAAGAGAATCTCTTATATATCCCAAAAGAAATAAACCGATATATGAAAAAGGTATATAAAGAGATCAAATTCATATATCAGGATGAACCAACATTTATCAAATTATGGTTATCAGTCTTATTCGTAGCAGAAGGATTTGCTATATGTTTAATAATGATATTGATGTATGTGTTCATTAAAATCATGGTAAATTCAGTTTAAAACTCGGATATAAGGTTGTGTGCATAGGGCACATGATCACCTATATAGGGGATTGTATATGGGATTATATCCGAGTTTATAGAAAAGACCATATCCTGGTCTTTTTTTTGTGCAGATTATTTGGAAAATGAGCAAGATACCGAGATTATTAGCGAATTTGGTATATCGGATGCTAACTTGGGATGGTTAGCAACCTATTTAGCGGTTTATTTAATAGGTGATCTCTACCGAACGCGCGTGATAAACAACCTGCTCGCTGTATAGCTCGGAATCTTACGCTAAATGTCCTGCTAACCGTATGCTATCATTCCCGATATACTCTTTTATTGCCCGCTTGCTGTCTTCGGGTTATATCCACAGACATATAGCGGGATTATGAGCAGCATATAGGCAAGCTATTAGGCATAATAGGATATTATCCATAATAGGATATTATCCATAATAGGATATTATCCATAATAGGATATTATCCATAATAGGATATTATCCATAATAGGATATTATCCATAATAGGATATTATCCATA
>Ga0180438_10003758_pt1 | contig 22550 bp, 21 predicted proteins | sample SS_ome_12_FD_132455 | JGI IMG/M metagenome (GOLD analysis project Ga0180438, IMG submission 132455) | Hypersaline lake sediment archaeal communities from the Salton Sea, California, USA - SS_3_D_2 metaG | ecosystem: Environmental > Aquatic > Non-marine Saline and Alkaline > Hypersaline >...
AAGGGGAGCGGTAAAGCCGTCAACGATGTTTTCCGAGGCCGATTCCACCGTTGCACGGATCACTCCACGCACATCAAGTCGTGCGGTATCCCGGCCCACAATCCGGGAAACTCGTTCCCGTGCCAGCGTGAGGTCACCCTCTTCCAGGGCCCAATAGACAGATTTTGCCTCCCTCACCATATCCCGATTGCAGAAGAGGAAGTAGAGAAGAAAGAGGGTCAGCACATTGAGAGAAAATGGAAGGATGAGAAATCGCTTCACCCAGTTCAGCAGAATGGTGAGAGTGAAGACAACGAGCAGGGAACAGAGAACGAGAAGGAACCCGGCGAACAGTTTCCATCGCAAGGTATAAAAGATCCTCTCGAAAAAGCTGAGCATGGACCCGATGAGCCGTACCGGGTGGCCGCGGAACACCGGATCGCCGATCAGAAGGTCGAGAAAGAATGCGAGGAGTACATTGAGCACCATGAAACAAACCCTTCAATGAGCTACCGCTCTATCCCTGCCCCGAGCGTATCACCGGGGGAGTCCCGCGGACTCACCGGATGGACAGCCCGTAAAACACAATCAGCGCCGCCACCTCCGAAAGCTCGATCCCTGCCCCGAGCGTATCACCGGTGAGTCCGGCGATTTTCAGTCTGCAGATGTAGCCCCAGATTACCCAGAAAATGCATACGAGCGGCACCGCAAGCAGGCGGAAGGGATCGATCCTGGAAAAACTGATAATGAGCATGAGCAGGATGGAGAGCGCAGCCTGAGGGAGCCTGATGGAGTCCACGAAGCTCTTTCCGAGCCCCTTGTCCCCTCCTGCATAGGAAAAAAGGCATCCTGCCAGCGGTACTCCACCCCTGCTGAGCGCAGGAACCGCAGCGAGCGCAAAGGGAAAGCTCTCAGGCTGGCTGCGCAAAAGCTCGTAAAAGAAGGCGATCTTGAGCAGGTACACGCAGAAAGCCGAGATGAACCCCAGGGCTCCCTGCCGTGAGTCACGCATCACCGCAAGAATCTCCTCTGGTTCCCGCCGCCCTGAGAGAAATCCGTCGAAGGTATCGACCAGCCCATCCGCATGGAGCGCCCGGGAAAACGCCAGGGTGAACACGCACAGGAGCACCGATACGCTCAAGGGGCTCAGCGCACGGAGAAGCCAGATCGGGTAGTAAAACAGACCGATGGTAAGCCCAACCAGGGGATAAAAAACCGTGGATCTGCCTGTGTCCTCTGGTGCGATTGTTATCCTCCCGAGCCCCGGGATCACGGTCAAAAACCCATAGGCAAACACGAGCTGTTTGAGCAGGCGCTTCATTTCTTTCTGTCCACCCCCGCCTGTTCGAAGGTGGCCATCTCATAGTACAGGTGCACCGCTGCATCGATGAGCTCCATGGCAAGGGCTGCACCGGTGCCTTCACCGAGCCTCATCTCCAGGTCGAGCACAGGACGTTTGCCGAGATAGTCCGCGAACAGACGGTGTCCCTTCTCCGCTGACAGGTGGGAGAGCAAAAAGTAATCGCCGATCTGCCGGTTGAGGCTGTAGGCGATCATTGCGCCTGCGGTGGATATGAACCCGTCGATGACAGCGAGCTTTCTCTTCAGCGCAGCGCCGATGATCAGACCCGCAATCCCTCCGATCTCGAATCCTCCGACTTTTGCAAGCACATCCACCGGGTCACGCGGGTCCGGGTTGTTCACCCGAATTCCCCGCTGTACCGCTTCGACCTTTTTTGCGAGCGTGCGGTCATCGATACCGGTACCCCTTCCGGTAATCCTCACAGGATCGATACCTGCGAGCACACTCACCACCGCGGAGGAGGATGCGGTGTTCCCGATCCCCATGTCACCTGTTCCCAGCAGGTCAAACTCCTGTTCGAGGGCGAGCTCGATTCCGGTCACGAGGGCAGTTTCGGCCTGCTCCCTGGACATTGCGGGTCCTTTTGCAAAGTTTTTGGTTCCTGATGCGATCTTCCGGTTCATGCAGCCGGCTGCTTCTATTTTCCCGGCAACTCCCATGTCAACGACCACGACCATGCACCCCGCATGGCGTGCGAGCACATTCACCCCCGCCCCTCCACGGAGAAAATTCGCCACCATCTGGGAGGTGACGCTCTGGGGATAGGCTGAAACTCCCTCTTCCACAATGCCATGATCTGCCGCAAGGGTGAAGATTACCTTCCGCTCACAGCGAGGATCAGTGCTTCCCTGCGCAAGGGCGAGAGCGATGCAGAGCTCCTCGAGCCTTCCCAGGCTTCCCTGCGGCTTTGTCTGTGCATCGAGCCGTTTCTGAACGAGCTCGCGAATGCTCCTGTCAACCGGCTCGATCTGCTTGAGATAATAATCAAGGGATTTCATACAGGTTCCCTCCTGTGAGCCCGTAACTGGAAAATGTGTCTGCAGGATCGAGAGCTCCGGAGCTCACTGGGGCCGGGACCATCTCACACATAGGTTCTCCGCAGTCGTTTTTCCCTCTGTGCCCGCTCGATCGCGAGCTGAATCAACCTGTCAATGAGTGCGGTCTGTGAGAGACCGCTCGCCTCCCAAAGCTTTGGATACATGCTGATACTCGTGAAACCGGGAAGAGTATTCAGCTCGTTGACGAGAACCTGACCGTCGGCGCGGAGAAAAAAATCGACCCTGGCCATTCCTTCACAGCAGAGGGTACGGAAGGATTTCACCGCAAGCTCCTGCACCTTCATTTTTTCCGATTCTGAAAGTTCTGCAGGAACCTGCAAAACCGCCCCTTCTTCGTCCACATACTTCGCATCATATGAGTAGAATTCGTGCTTTGGAATCACCTCTCCAGGGAGCGATGCGGTGGGAGCTTCGTTTCCGAGTACAGAGCACTCGATCTCCCTCCCCTCTATGAACTCCTCAATGACGATCTTGCTGTCATAGAGAAACGCTTCCTCCACTGCACTCCTGAACTCCTGCTCGTTCTTTGCCTTGTGTATACCCACAGAGGAGCCCAGGTTCGCGGGCTTCACGAAGAGAGGAAGACCCAGGGTCTCACGAACAGCGCGAAAATCGATGGATGATTTTTCCCTGAATCCGAAGACCGCAAAACGCGGGGTGGGAATGCATGCTTCCCTGAGAAGCCGCTTCATCACGTCCTTGTCCATCGATGCAGCCGACGCGAGCACCCCCGATCCCACAAAAGGTATTCGGGAGAGGGCAAGCAGTCCCTGCAGCGTGCCGTCCTCCCCGAAGGTTCCATGGAGAACGGGGAAGATCACGTCAAGGGAGCCGACGCATTTTCCCTGCTGATCGAAGAGGAACCCACCCTCTGAGGGACAGGGACTCACCGAGAGTGCTCCCCCGACCTCAGTCAAGCTTGGCGTCGTCCCGGGTGAAAACGACTCAAAAAACGCCGGGTCATCGACGAGACCCCACTTGCCCCCTTTATCGATGCAGATCAGCAGTACATCGTAGCGGCTTCTGTCAATCGCCGCATCGATGTTCCGCGCGGACGCCAGAGAGACTTCATGCTCTGCGGATCTTCCCCCGAAGAGCAATCCCACCCGCAATTTTTTTTTCATATACCCGCACCCCGTTTCGCATACATGTTTTGGCAGGGGACAGCCCAGCCTTCGACCATGAAGGACAGTGTTCCGGGACACACAGGAAGGAGTACAAAGTGTGCGCCGGTAATCAGCACCACCCGGTTTCATCGAAACCACAGTCTGAGCAGCGAGTGTGTTACACCTGATCGGTAAACAGACTCTCCACCTGCTCGCGCCTGCGTATCAGACGGGCGCGCCCGTCCTTCACAAGAACTTCGGCCGGTCTGGGTCTTGAGTTGTACTGAGAGGACATGGAAAATCCGTAGGCACCTGCATTACATATACAGACGATGTCTCCCTCTTCGAAGAGTGGAAGCTCCCTGTCCTGTATTCCATTCTCGTCCCGTGTGAAGGTATCCCCGGATTCACAGAGGTACCCTGCGACGGTCTGAAGCCCGGTCTTGCCCAGAGGGTCAGTCGCATGGAGTATCTGGTGATAGCTCCCGTACATGGCAGGCCGCACAAGATGATTGAAACCGGTATCCACCCCGATAAACCTGTGCGCCTCTCCCTGCTTCACCGACGTGACAGTTGCGAGAAGAAAGCCGCTCTCAGCAACGAGATACCTGCCTGGTTCGATCACCAGCTTCAGTGGCATGCCGTAGCGTTCGGCAAAGCGCCTGAACTCTTCAGCGATTTTTCTCCCGAGCACTCCCACGTCGATCCTTCGATCAGACTCACGGTAAGGCACTCCGATCCCTCCGCCGAAGTCGACAAAGGAGAGTTCATCGAACTTCTCTGCCACATCGAGAAGCACATCCATGGCCCTGATAAACATATCAGGTACCAGTATTCCGGAGCCTATATGCTGGTGGACTCCGCAAATGTTCAGCTCCGCGTCTCTGGCAATCCTCTTTATTTCCCGTACCTTCCCATAGTGGATGCCGAACTTGCTTTCCGGCCCTCCGGTGATAACATGGTTGTGGTGCCCCGCGCCCACATTGGGATTTATCCTCACACAGACTTCCCGCCCCGGGAAGTACTCACCGAATTGCTCTAGCTGAGAGAGGGAATCGATGTTCACCATCACCCCTTTTGAGACGGCAAATTCAATTTCATCCCATGCCGCGTTATTCGTGGTGAAAAGAATAGTGCTTTTTTCAAACCCTGCCTTCAGGGCCGCATAAATTTCTCCAGGAGAGACCGCATCGATCCCCATCCCTTCTTCTCTGAGGATCTTCATGATCTGAATGTTCGTGTTTGCCTTGCAGGCATATTTAATCATTTTATTTTCGTAGGTGATCGCCTCCTGCAGCTCTCTGGCCCGCATCCGGAGCGTATCCTCTTCGTACACGTAGAGAGGGCTTTTAAACTCCTCGATAAGATGCAGCGCTGATATTCCCCCAAGCAGAACGCCATCTTTCCTGATCTCCATGTAAATCCCCGATGTACACAATTTTTTGACCATTAATGTACATAAATATAAAAAACCGGTCTATTAAAATTCATTTTCCTGTTGAAATCCTTCCACGGATAGGATATGCTAATTGATCATTATTTTCAAGAGCAGGGGAGGCAAAGGTTCGGCAGTTCGATCAACAGAAACGGACGTGCGCATGAAGAGTAGAATGTATCCGAAAGAGCCGCTTGTGGGTGTGGGGGCTGTTGTGTTGAAGGATGATACAGTGCTTCTCATCAAGCGCGGTAAGCCTCCGCTTGCCGACACCTGGTCTCTCCCAGGCGGTGGCGTCAAACCGACAGAAACTCTTCCTGATGCAGTCATAAGAGAAGTCAGAGAGGAGTGCGGTATCGACGTGGAGGTCGTGGACCTGATCAAGGAGTTCGAGTATATAGAAAACGCCAACGACGGAAAGGTGAAGTATCACTACATCGTTTTCGATTTCAAGGCGCTTTACAGAGGCGGATCACTCGCTTCCTCCTCCGATGCGCTCGATGCCCGTTGGGTTCGCCTGAACCGGCTTTCTGATTATGAGCTCACATATGATGTAAGAGAAATAATTCAGAAAGCAGTGTACATGGAGTAAATCCTCACTCAGGAGAAAACACCGCTGACCAGCAAAGAGAGAGGGCCCAGAAATGGACACTGATATCCTGCTCGACGGTTTCTCCCTCACCCCTGAGGACGTGGAGCGAGCAGCAAAGGGAAAACCATCGGTTCGGCTCCACGAGGAGGCAAAAAAACGGATACACGCAGCGAGGAAATGCATAGAAAAGGCGCTGCAGGAGGGAAAACGGATCTACGGGGTGAACACCGGCTTTGGAGCGCTTTCCAGTGTCATCATCAGCCCCGATCAGATCGAACGCCTTCAGGAAAACCTCATCCGGAGCCACTGCACCGGCATCGGGGATCCGTTTCCTGAAAGCGTGGTGAGAGCGATGATGTTTCTCCGGGCAAATTTTTTCGCCCGTGGCAACTCCGGAGTGAGGATCGATCTCGTTGAGACGCTGCTTGCAATGCTCAACAGAGGCGTTCATCCGATTGTTCCCCAAAAGGGGTCTGTGGGAGCATCTGGAGATCTCGCCCCTCTCGCACACCTGTCCTCGGTCCTCATGGGCGAGGGAGAGGCCATGTACAGGGGAAAACGTATGAGCGGCGGTGAAGCGCTGCGGCGTGCCGGAATCGAGGCACTGAAATTTCAGGCAAAAGAGGGCCTCGCAATGATCAATGGCACTCAGGCCATGACTGCCGTCGGGTGCCTTGCGCTTCTCAAAGCTGAGAGGCTCGTGAAGATCGCCGACATCGTTGGTGCTGCCACCCTCGACGCACTCCGGGGCACGCTCACCGCCTTTGACCTGGATATCCAGGCAGTGCGACCCCATCCAGGTCAGATGAAGGTGGCGCAGAACTTTCACCGTCTCATGGAGGCAAGCGAGATCACCATTTCACACAAGGACTGCCCCAGAATCCAGGACGCCTATTCGCTCAGATGCATTCCCCAGGTGCACGGTGCGGTGAGGGATGTGCTCGAGTACGTGAGGAAAGTGCTCAGCATCGAAATAAACTCTGCCACTGACAATCCCCTCGTGTTCCCCGGACAGGACAAGGTCGAGTCAGGGGGCAACTTCCACGGAGAACCCATCGCCTTCGCGTGTGATTTCCTCGGGATCGCTATGAGTGAAATCGGCGGTATTTCAGAGCGGCGCATAGAAAAGCTCCTGAACCCCATCTTCAGCGAGCTTCCGCCTTTTCTCACCGACAAGGGCGGGCTTCATTCAGGTCTCATGATGGTCCAGGTTTCGGCAGCTGCCCTGGCATCGGAGAACAAGATCCTCGCCTCACCTGCGAGCGTCGACTCCATCCCCACCTCCTCGGACAAGGAAGATCACGTGAGCATGGGCACCACTGCTGCCAGAAAGGCCTGGGATATCATCGAAAACGTGGAGCATATTCTGGCGATGGAGATCCTCGCCTCAAGCCAGGGGCTGTATTTCCTGGAGCCCATGAAACCCGGCATCGGATTGCAGGCCGCCTGCAGGGTGATCCGGGAACTGGTGCAGCCTGTCACCGAAGACAGGGCCTATCATGAGGATATACGGGCGATCCGGGAGCTCATAGAAAGCGGAAGGCTTCTGGATGAGGTGGAGCGTGCCGTGGGGCCGCTGTTCTGAGATGTCGGTTTCTCTTCATCCCATCTCCTGTCCGATCCTGTACTCGATCACCTTTTTTTCAGAAATAAAAGGGCTCAGATCGTTCAGACCCAGAGCCTGAATCGCCGTCTGAATGAGGCGCTTTTCCCCTGGATTTCCCCTCTTTCGGTACTCATTCCAATAAAACAGTCCGCTGTCAACGAGCGCTTTCTTCGGGAGGAGGCCCACGACCTCAGAACCCGTCACCTCAACACCGAGCTTTGCTGCACGCTCCTTCACGGCTTCATAGGCGTGGTGCATGTTCGTGATCCTGAAGTTCGTGAGGTTTACGGAGACCTGCGACTGTCCGTATTCCTCGACATACCAGCCGATCGCCTTGCAGAACTTCAACAATCCTTTCACCCTCTCTTCCTGACCGGATCTCCCCCTTCTGGTATAGCCCCTCTCCCTGATCTCCCGTGCAATACGCACCGCAATTGATGTATCTCTTGTTGCCAGATTGATATTGTATGCGATCAGGAACTCCCTGGCACCGGTGATGAGGGCGCCAGATTTCATCACTCGCGCCGAGTACTCAGCAGGGCCGTAGTCCGGAATCCAGGCAGGGTCTGTGAGTTTTTCCCTGAGCCCTTCGTACTCTCCGGCACGAATGTTCTCCAGGTTTCTCCGTTCAGGGGTCTGTGCCGCTTCCCCGTAGATGTACACGGGAATTGCGAGCTCTCTCCCCACCCTTTCCCCGAGAGCGCGGGCCAAAGCAGTGCAGTCATCCATGCTCACCCCTGATACAGGCACAAAGGGGCACACATCGCACGCTCCAATGCGGGGGTGATGTCCCCTGTGCGAGGACATGTCGATGAGTGCACACCCCTCCTTTACCGAATGCCAGGCAGCATCCAGCACATCATCCGGTGCTCCTGCAAAGGTATAGACCGTCCGGTTGGTATCGGCTCCCGAGCTCACATCCAGAAGCACAACTCCCTGCACCGATCTGATCGAATCGGCGATCCTCTCAATGATACTCCTGTTCTGTCCCTCTGAAAAGTTAGGGACACTTTCCACGGTTTTCATGATCCCTCCAAAATCCGTTTATCATTTTCCTTTTTTCATTATATAATAGAAAAAAGACGCAGACGAGCACAGATGGAGGTTCTTCCAATGTCTCTGAAAGATACTCCAGTCCAACTAACTCTGGAAACCGTTCTCCCCGAGATGCCGACTTTTGAGCCGGGTATCAGGAGAGCCCCTGATAGAGGATTCAGTCTCACTCAGCGGCAGACTGAAACTGCCCTGAAAAATGCGCTGCGATATATTCCTGAACCTTTCCACGAAAAAATGGCTCCCGAGCTCCTGAAGGAGCTCCTCACACGGGGAAGGATCTACGGATACCGCTTCAGACCTCAAGGCCCCATAAAGGCGAAGCCTGTGGATGCGTATGAGGGAAACTGCCTCGCGGGAAAAGCGTTTCAGGTGATGATCGACAACAACCTGGATTTCAACGTCGCGCTGTATCCCTATGAGCTCGTCACCTACGGGGAGACAGGCCGGGTGTGCCAGAACTGGATGCAGTACCGGCTCATCAAGAATTATCTCAGCAACATGACAGGGGAGCAGACTCTGGTCGTGGAGTCCGGACATCCTCTCGGCCTCTTCAGTTCGCATCCCTCAAGCCCGCGCGTCATTCTCACCAATGGGCTCATGGTTGGAATGTTCGATGATTTCGAAAGCTTCGAGATCGCTGAGCAGATGGGGGTCGCGAACTACGGACAGATGACCGCTGGTGGCTGGATGTATATCGGACCCCAGGGGATCGTGCACGGTACCTACAACACTCTGCTCAACGCGGGGCGGAAAAAGCTCGGCCTGGATGAGAAAGCAGGGCTCAAGGGCCACCTTTTCGTCTCTTCGGGCCTCGGAGGCATGAGTGGTGCCCAGCCGAAGGCCATTGAGATTGCAGGCGGTGTGGGAATAATCGCAGAGGTAGACCGCTCGCGGATTGAGACCAGACTGCAGCAGGGGTGGGTACAGTCCGTCACCTCAGATCTGAAACAAGCCTGCAAGATCGCACGCACGCACCAGGAGCAAGGCACACCCTGCTCGATCGCCTTTCACGGGAATGTGGTCGACCTGCTCGCTTATCTTGTGGATCACCGGATACAGGTGAGCCTCCTCTCAGATCAGACCTCATGCCACGTACCCTACACCGGAGGGTACTGTCCGCAGGGCTTGAGCTTCGAGGAGAGAACGCAGCTGCTCGAGAACGACCGGTCGAGATTCCGCACGCTTGTGGACAGGAGCCTGAAACGCCACTTCGAGCTGATCAAGGAGCTCGTGGACCGGGGGAGCTACTTCTTCGACTACGGGAACTCCTTCATGAAGGCGGTGTTCGACGCCGGGGTGACCACCATCGTGAAAAACGGCATCAACGAGAAGGACGGCTTCATATTTCCCTCCTACGTGGAGGACATCATGGGGCCTGGGCTCTTCGACTACGGGTACGGCCCCTTCAGATGGGTGTGTCTGAGCGGCAGGCACAGTGATCTGGTCAAAACGGATAGGGCAGCCCTGGAGTGCATCGATCCAGATCGAAGCCCCCAGGATCGGGACAACTACCTCTGGATCCGTGATGCGGAAAAGAACAGGCTCGTCGTGGGAACACAGGCGCGTATACTGTATCAGGACGAGAAGGGCAGGGTAAGGATCGCCCTCAGGTTCAACGACATGGTGAGAAGAACAGAGGTGGGGCCCATAATGCTCGGCAGGGACCATCATGATACCGGCGGCACTGACTCCCCCTTCAGGGAGACGTCCAATATACAGGACGGGAGTAACATCATGGCGGACATGGCAACCCAATGCTACGCAGGCAATGCAGGACGGGGCATGACCATGGTCTCCCTCCACAACGGCGGGGGAGTGGGAATCGGAAAGGCCATCAACGGCGGTTTCGGTCTTCTCCTCGATGGAAGCCGGCAGGTGGACGAAGTGATCAAAAAAGCGATGCGCTGGGACGTGATGGGAGGTGTGGCGCGCCGGGCATGGGCGAGAAACGAGAATGCCCTTTCTGTGTGCAGACGCTACAACCAGGAGCATGCACAAACCGATCACATCACCATTCCCTTCCTTGCAGATGACGATCTGGTGAAGGATACGGTGAAACGGGCATTTGCGCAGAAAAGGTGAATGACTGATCCGAGGCGGCCCAACAGCTCTGATTAACGCACTGTACTGGATTACACAGAGCCGCTCCACGCGATCGCGTGCATCTTCAGCAAAAAAGGAACAGGGCTCAGATGAGAGCAGGAGACCTTTTCGTGAAGAACGCAGCCCGGCTCATCACCCCATGCGGGTTTTCAGCCCTGCGCGGGAGGCACATGTCCGAGCTCCGGATCATTGAGAATGGCGCGGTTGTCATCCGGGGGGGCGTCATACAGGACGTGGGAACGACTTCAGATTTGGATACCCGATACAGGGGAGAGAGCCTCGCTGTGCTGGATGCTTCTGGAAAGGCGGTGCTTCCCGGGTTCATCGACCCGCACACTCACTTTCTTTTTGCTGGGGAGAGGGTTGAGGAGTTTCACTGGAGAGTGCAGGGGCTCCCCTATATGGAAATACTCGCACGCGGCGGCGGTATCCTCAGCACGGTACAGGCCACACGCGCCGCTTCGAAGGAGGAGCTCTTTAACACCGGCCTGAAACGGCTTTTGAGAATGCTTTCCTTCGGCGTGACCACGGTCGAGGGCAAGAGCGGGTACGGTCTTGACCGAAGTACCGAGATCATGCAGCTTCGGGTGATGAAGGAGCTTGAAGACGCACAGCCGGTTGAGATCGTTCGGACCTATCTGGGAGCACATGTTCCCCCTCCTGAGTATGCCAGCAGCTCAGACGAGTATATAGACTATATTCGTGATGCGGTTCTCCCCGTTGTTGCCAGCGAAAGGCTTGCCGAGTTCTGCGATGTGTTCTGCGAGGAGAACGTCTTCAGCATTGAGCAGTCAAGGCGGCTTCTGGTCAGGGCAAAGGAGCTCGGGCTCGGAGTAAAGCTCCACGCCGATGAGATGTCTGACCTCGGCGGCGCCCAGCTCGCAGCAGAGATGGGTGCCCTCTCTGCGGATCACCTTCTGAAAGCTTCAGACAATGGCATATCCCGAATGGCTGATGCGGGTGTGGTCGGCGTGCTTCTTCCTGGAACCGCGTTCTGCCTCAGGGAAGAGTATGCCCGCGCCCGCTCCATGATCGAGAAGGGGCTTGCGGTCTCCCTGGCAACGGATTACAACCCCGGCACGTTCTACAGCGAATCAGTGCCCCTCGTGTGCGCCCTTGCAGTGCTGCACATGGACATGAGCATCGAGGAGGTGATCACCGCGATCACCCTCAATGCAGCAGCTGCAGTCGGGCGGGCGGATCGCATCGGCAGCCTGGAACCCGGCAAGCAGGGGGATCTTTTGATCCTCGAGCACCCGTCCCATTCCTACATTCCCTACCACACAGGGGTAAACTGCGTCCACACTGTGGTGAAGAGGGGAACGGTGGTGTTCGAAAGCAACCAGAATCAAACCTTGCGCTCAAATTGAAGCGGACACCCCTCAACCTTCGTATCCAGGATTCGCGCACAGCTCCTTTGGAGTCAGCCAGTTTCAATACAGTTGCCTCACTGAGGCTCGAGGGTATATCTTCAGAGGAGCAGGAACAGCGCATGCGGAGTGCGGCATATGTCGGCTTTTCTTCGGTTTCTCATTGCCTTTTTTCTTCTGCTCCTGGTCATTGTTTTCGGAACCGCTGGGTATTCGATCATAGAGGGATGGCCGGTCGATGACAGTCTCTACATGACTTTCATCACCATTACCACCGTCGGCTTCGGTGAAGTGCGCCCCCTCTCAGCACAGGGCAGGCATTTCACCATAATCCTCATTGTATTTAGCATTGCGACAGTAGGGTATTCGGTTACCATTCTCTTCACCTATCTGTTCGAAGGCATCATCCTCAACGCAATGCGGGAGTACCGTATGAAACGATCGATAAAACGCATGAAGGACCACTACATCATCTGCGGCTGCGGTGATGTGGGCCGCGAGATCGCCCTTGAGTTCAAACGCACCAAAGTCAAATTTCTCATTATCGACAGGGAACCAGAAAATTCGGAGCTCGCAAGGGACGAGTCAGTTCTCTTCGTAAAGGGAGACGCGATTGATGACGAGGTGCTGCTCGAAGCAAACATCGAACAGGCGCGCGGACTTGTTTCCGCTCTTCCAGAAGATGAATCGAACGTGTTCGTCGTGCTCACTGCACGTCAGCTCAATCCCAGGCTCACCATCGTGTCGCAGGCCGAAGAGCAGCGCACCATCCGGAAGCTCTTGAAAGCGGGGGCGAACAGGGTAATCTCTCCATCTCAAATCGCAGGACAGCGCATGGCATCCATTATCCTCCGTCCTTCGGTGGTGAACTTTCTGGACATCATGGTCGACAGTGCAAATGTCTCCATGCGGGTTGAAGAGGTAACCGTCGAACCTGGGTCTCCCCTGGTGAATAAGAATCTAAGGGAAGCAGGAATCGGACGGTCTACCGGGGCGATAATTCTCGCGATAAACGCCCCTGACGGAAAAACAAAGGTGAATCCATCGGCATCGATAAACCTTTCAAATATACCGCTGCGGGAAAACGATGTTCTCATCGCCATGGGAAGCGAGGATCAAATACAACATCTCAGGGCGTTCGTGAAGCGGGGAAAATAAGAAGGGCTCGTCTCGCACACGTATTACCCGTAAACCTCACGAGAAAAATATCTTGTAATATTTCTCCATCTGCATCATACTATTATTGATAATGATTACCATTAATAATAATGGAGGGCTCAATGTTACAGGAAGATCTACTGAACAATGTGATGGAGCGCTACAACAACGAATTCGAAGAGGATACCTACAGGAGAATAAGCAGGATTTTCGTTGAAGAGCACCTGAATCTCCTGAAACTGCAGGAAAAGAGCATTCGATCTCAAATTGATTCAGTTTCAAAGATACTGAAAAGTCTGCAAAATACAGCAGCATAACATCTCAGGATCCTTTTCTTTTGCTTCTCCCACGATTGCAGCATTCTCATTCTATTTCCCGTCTCCTGTTCCCATCCTGTGTATGTGAACCGCTCTTTGCCCTTTTCCGAAAGTTGAGAATAGTGCCCGTTTCAAACTGCTCGTCATGGATCAGGTGAGACGACAGCTCACCCACCAGAGAAAACCCGTACTCTCCGAGCTCTCGCTTTATCTCGTCAACCTCAAAACGATTCATGTGTCTGGGAAAGAGAGAAACAATGGCATTGTCTTTGATGAGCTTCCCCATGGTGTGCAATAATCTGCTTCGCTCGCTGGCGGAAAAGTAGTAGGAGTGAATCACATCGTAGAAGAGCGCTGCATCGAGCAGATCGTCCTGGAGGGAGAGCACAAGCTCGTCCATTGAATGAACGATGCGTATATTGGAAAGACCCATTCTGGCAGCTCGATCCTTGAGTACTGACAGCGCATTCACGTCATGATCCAGTGCATACACGAGCCCCCCGGTCCCCACCAACCGTGCGGTCGGAATGGTATAGTACCCCTTCCCGCAGCCAAAATCAAGAACCTGCCACCCTCGACGGATACCGACCCTCCTGATGAACTCCACCCCTTCGGTCTGGAACCACCCCGGAGGACCTGCCCCAACCCAACGATGCATGTCTGCTCCACAATTCAGGAGCTGATGTTGAGCAACTCCTTGATCTTGTTTACCAGTACCTCAGGCTCAATGGGCTTGTCATAGAAGTAATCCACAGGAAGATATTGCTCATGCGGTGCAAAACGGTAGGGGACCTTCTTGACCTCGTGAACCGCGGACAGCAGTATTATGGGGAGCTCTCTCATCTTCAACTCTTCACGGATTTTTCTCGCTACATCAAATCCTTCATAGCCCTTGGACATTATCACATCCAGAATGATCAGATCAGGCTTTTCGGATTGAACTTTTTGAATTCCCTCATCAGGGTTGTACGCGGATACCACATCAAAGTTGTTTTTCTCAAGCACAACCCGAGTCGCCATCTGAAAGTCTTTGTCATCATCGATTACCAAAATTTTCTGCATTTCTTCCCTCCCGTTTCCCTTTCAGGCCATCGACAGCAGCGCTGCCTCTGCTGCATTCACGAATTGGTATACCACCGGTGATGCGGTCAGCGCCGGATGGGTTCCCATCTGGAAGCAGGCAATATCGTCGATGGTCATTTTGTGCTGAATGCAGGCGCTCGCCACATTTATCAGCTCACCAACAGCACGGTCACCCATCATCTGAGTGCCGATCAGAACTCTTGTTCGTTTTTCAAAGATCAGTTTCACTTTTTGATTGGCCACACCAGGCATGCCTCCAGGGTGCCTGTTGACACCCTCTGCAACGCCGGTGATGACATCATACCCCTGTGTTGTGGCAAGCTCTTTGGTAAGACCTGCAACTGCAAAGGCACGCTCTCCGATGGCAGTAGAAAACACCCCGATGGTACCCACACTTTCTCTCTGAATACCAAAAAGATTGGCACCTGCAATCCTGGCTTCACTGCAGGCAATGGAGGCAAGCTTCAGCTTCGAAGGCTTTCCCCCGAAGAAAGAAAATTTCTCCGCGCAATCGCCGCATGAGAAAATATGCTCGTCACTTGTGCGCATGGTCCGGTCAACCCAGATCGAACCTGTCGGTCCCAACCTGAGGTTGGCATCCTTCGCGAGCTCAATATTGGGCACGGTTCCGATTCCTACGATCACCATATCCGCATCAAGAGTGGTGCCGTTCGCCAGCTTCACCCCTTCTGCCCTGTGATTTCCTTCGATGGATACCACCTTCTGGTCCGCAAGTATTTTCACACCCCGTTCCCGAACGAGAGTTTCTGCTTCTTTGCAGAACTCCTGGTCAAAGGCCAGCTGAAGACAGTGGGGGAGCAATTCGCAGATTGTGACCTGATGTGTTCCCAGTTTGTTGATCTCATCGGACACCTCTACACCGATAAACCCTCCTCCGATCACCACAATATTTGACGAACCTTTCATCATCCCCTGCATGTGGGTGAGATGCTCCACGTCCTTGTACACAGGAAAGACATTCTCCTTGTCGAAACCCGGGATTGGGGGCATCATGGGGAGAGAACCGGTGGCTAACACAAGCTTATCGTACTCAATTTCGTCTCCAGAACGCGTGGTAAGCGTCCGATTTTCCCTGCTGATTCCGGTTACCTCATCTAACAAAATATCCACATTGTGCTTCTGTAGCGGCGTATCCGGAATAAGGTTTTTTTCAGGGCTTCCCACTGTGCCGAAGATATAGGGGATACCGCAGGGAATCGGAACCAGCTTTTCTTTTCGAATGAGCAGGATACGCTTGTTCGGATACTGTCTCCGTGCAGTAATGGCGGCCGTCAATCCGGCAGCGCTTCCTCCAACGATCACCACATCATACTTCTTCATTTTCGCTCTCCTTTTCTCTTCATGAAAATATGTATATACAATCTCATTGAGCGCACCTATTCACGAATCCTGTTACTCGGTTTCTCCGGTCACCATAGCAGACCGTGTTCCCTTCACATTTCCATACAAAAATTATGCCAGCGGTTATCCATAGGTATGCATTCGTTTGTGTGTATGATATAGCTCTATAAATGACAAACAATTATCCTGAAGGTATGACCCTTTGAAATTTAGTTTTATCCGTGAGGACAGCAGAGATAATCTTGCAGAATGAAAGATTGCACCGCAAAGCTAAATTTCGGTTGATAAAAAAATGACAGAGAACCTGGCGCCCTCGTGATCAAAGCCTCGAGCGCTGGAAGGGTTCGGAGATACTTCTCTCTGTGGAGATGATTATGATCTGTGCAGGTGAGGAAAAACTATCACGGTGGTTCGAATTGTCCATGACAGTTATAGTTTTTATATAAAAAAACCACATTTTCAACTGCAATCAATCTCGAAGAAAATATTTCATGCAGAATGCAATTTTATAACCGCACCCATTATTGCAAAATGCATGCATGTATGGGAGATCTCGATTCACTGTCAGTTGACTGCGTTTCAACCGCATTTGCATCAAAGATCACTGCGGAACACGGTCATGGAGTTCGTAAGGGCGCGAGATTATCTTCTTCGGCCGCGCCCGTCTGAGTCCGGGACTTCTATTCCAAGCGCCTTTATCTTGCGGTATATGGTACTGGGGTCGATACCCAATTCACATGCTGCCTTTCCGCGATTCCCATGATACCGCTGAAGAGCCTCTGCAATCAGATGTTTCTCCATCGCCTGCAGTGAAGTAGAATGGAATTGGCGTGCCCCTGTCACACCCTGCGGGCGGAGCTCTGGAGGCAGATGGTGCAGCTCGATCAGGCCGCCACGGCAGAGGACGAAGGCCTGCTCAATTATGTTCTCGAGCTCCCGTATGTTCCCCGGATATTCGTATTCCATGAGCTGGGCCATGACCTCATCAGAAACACCGGCAATATCCTTACCCTGAATGCGTGTGAACCGGGCCACCAGGTGATCGACCAGAAGAGGAATGTCCTCCCGCCGCTCCCGCAGTCTGGGAAGCGTGAGATGAACGACACGGATGCGATAGTACAGATCATCACGAAACATTCCCTCACGGACGAGCGTATCCAGATCCTTGTTTGTAGCAGCAATAACCCGTACGTCCACCTTCAACGGTTCCACAGACCCGAGGGGCTCTATGACTCGCTCCTGAAGAACCCGCAAGAGCCGAATCTGCATGGCTGGAGAGATATCACCGATCTCATCGAGGAAGACCGTTCCTCCATCCGCCAGGGAAAAACGACCCGGTTTGTCACGTCGCGCATCGGTGAATGCCCCGGCCTTGTGGCCGAACAGCTCGTTCTCCAGGAGTGTGTCGGGGAGTGCTGCGCAATTGACCGCAACGAACCGTTTTCGTTTTCGGGGAGAAAGGTTATGAATCGCACGGGCAAAAAGCTCTTTGCCGGTTCCGCTGGGACCCTCGATCAGCACGGTGCTCGAGCTCTCCGCAATTTGGGGGAGAAGCTCGAACAGCTTCCGCATGGCCGGGCTTCGACCAACGATATCCTCAAATGTATAGTGTGCCCGGAGCTCTTTCTGAAGTTCTTCAACCTGGCTGAGGTCCTGAAAGGTTTCTACAGCGCCGATTATTTTCCCTTTGTCATTTTTCAAGAGTGCGGTGGACAGGCGAACCGGTAACCGTTGTCCGAGATTATTAACGATATGGGCTGTTGCGTTGACAATGGACTTCCCGCTGGAAAGCGTGCGTCTCAGTGCGCAGGCTTTCTCACAAATATCTGTCCGAAATACATCGGCGCACGGTCGCCCCATGGCATCCTTCCGACTCACGCCTGTAATCCATTCAGCCGCTCGATTGAATGAGGTGATGTGCCAGTCGAGGTCTACCGTAAAAACCCCTTCATTGATCGAATCGAGGATGACGCTTTCCCTTCCATCGAAGATTTTGTTCTCTTTTATCACTTCTGCCTTCCTTTCCGTGCAGTTTGCAATTTTATTATCCCATATAAAAGTGCAAGATGCAAAACATATTTCATATTCTCCTTTTAAAAACCATCCAATTCATTTATTTACCGCTAATTATGATTTGCCTTCGATGAATGATTTTTGTGGCACATATCTTGCTCAAATATTTTTATGAAGATCGCCATTCCACAATGGAAGGGTCGCGTTTCTCCGCTGTTCGATGAGGCGAGGGAGGTTTTGCTGTTTGATGTGTCGGGCGGGAGAAAACACCACTGTGAGGGGGTAACCCTCATAGGCAATGATCCTTTCGAACGGGCACGTTCATTGCACCGGCACGGAGCGCAACTGCTGATATGCGGTGCAATATCACACCCTTTGGAGATGGCGTTGATTTCCACGGGGGTACAGGTGATTTCGTTTACCTGCGGCCGGATCGATGACGTACTGAAGGCTTTCCTGAACGGGCAATTAAATGAAAAGAGATTCTTGATGCCCGGATGTGAAAGCCGGCAACGGCAGATACGCAACCGCCAAAGTCAGAGACCGCAGCAGTAGCAACTGAGGCCTGAATAATCGAATGAACAGGTGGCACACCCGGAAGCGGTATTTTGTTTCACAAATCCCCGGTGTCGTTATCTGAGCTTTCTCACATAGAACGTATCCTGTTTATATCGTACTTCGCTGAGCTTTTCCGATTCAATGAGATTCTTAACCTCCTTCCAATTGGAGTTGGCCTTCTCCAAATATTTACAAACAGCGTCTTTTCTCATCGGGTGAACGGAGGTGATACTGAGCAGGTCCTTTTCAATGTCACCCGTGAACGAAAAGGCGTTTCCCTCATATCCGATGAGATGCTCGGTATTCAATGAGCGGTTGGCGAACAGGATGTAGGCAATTGAAAGCGTGCGTTCGTCCACCGGTTCTACCCACGGCTCTGCAGGGGGCCGGATGGGAATCGAAATGTAGCTCATCACTGGTTTGATTTCCGACAGTACCTGAGCGATACCTGCGATTTCATTCACGTCATCATTTACACCCCTTACGAGCATCGTCTCTGTGATGAGCGCACCGTTATAGCCCCTTGAGAACGCGAGAATACCGTCGAGAATGGTGTGCAGAGCCAGAGTCCGCTTTGGTCTGTTGAGCTGTTTCCACACCTTAACGCTCGCTGCGTCGAGCTTGATTGAAACGAGATCTGCAGCGCCGAGCGACAGTCTGACATCCTCCCTTCCCATGATGGAAGAATTGGTGATAACCGCGACCTTTTTCCCTAATTCTTTGAGAAGCGCTATCTCTTTCCCGAGGTGAATGTCAAGCGTGGGCTCCCCGTCAGGGACGAATGTGATGTAGTCGATTTTTTCACTTCTTCTCTCGGCGAGTGTGACCTTTTCCTGGACCTCAGAGAAAATCCTTTCAGGCTCATAGTATTCCATTCTCTGGTCGCTGAACCGGAGGGTCCTCCCGATCTGGCAGTAGATGCAGGAATACGAGCATATCTTTGGAGGGATGTTGTTCACACCCAGGCTCCTCCCCAGTCTCCTCGAAGGAACCGGCCCAAAGGCAATTGAAGCTTCCTGATCCTGCATTTTTTTCCTCCCTAGTATCCTGATGAGGTAGACTTCTTTTCCCGTAACTCCACACACTGTTTCAAGAGAGATCTCTATCCCGCATGCGCTGTTTCTGCTTGCCTCAGGAGTATTGGCACCATCTTCTCTCTATTAAACAGGTAACTATTGATAATGATTATCATTAATATTATAATAGAATGATTCAGATGCAGGATCAATGGATTTTATCCAAATATCCATTTCAGGATTGCATTCTTGTGAATCGAGGAGAACATGGCCATGACTGTGTGCACTAAAATCATCAACACATTTGAAAAAAATGACCTGGAAAAAAGAATTGAACTGGCTCAGATCGGCATGCTCTACACAGCAGTGAAACTGGAATCAGGGGTGGCAGGAGTCGCGTACAGTTTCCCGCGAAAGGGGTGCGGTCCATCAGTAATTCGCAGCGGACAAAGCCTTAAGGGGACACCTGCAGGGGAGATCGTACCCTCTCTGGGTTCGAATAACCTCGCAGATTCATCACTTGCGCTTGCCACGATCAATGCACTTGCATCGACCAAGGGAATGCCCAGGGGAGCTGTGCTGGGAGACGTGCTCGAGGCGATCGACATCCGGACTCAAGAGACCGTGTGTATGGTAGGATGCTTTTTCCCCGTCATGGAGAGACTCAAAAATAGGCAGATAACAGTCAAATCAGTCGACCTGGAACAGAAACCAGGCGCGCTTCCCGCAGGAAAGGCTTTTGCCATTTTGAGAGAAAGCCAGGTCGCACTGATCACCGCAACAACAGTAATCAACAGCACCATAGATCCACTGCTCGAAGCGGTGAAGCATTGCAGGGAGGTGGTGATTCTCGGACCCTCGACACCGCTTCTTCCCCTTGGGTTCAAGGACACACCCGTGACCTGCCTTGCAGGTATTCGTGTGAAAGAGCCCGATGAACTGTTCAGAATCGTGGGGGAGGGAGGCGGTTTCAGGTTTTTCAAGTCCTGCACAAGAAAATTTACAATGCGAGTTTCACGTGGGGAACAGCAGTCACCGCTCAAGGCAGAATGACATTATCCATCAGACGCGAAGGCTGTGATGCGCGCCCGGTACTCCGGTCGAGAGTGTGCTGCCACAGGAATTTGCTCCAGCTGCAGTATGATCAGGCCGGGAGTCTGCTCCCCTCGGGTGTTCACTCCCTCCGGGCGCTCATCTGTTCCGTTTCATATCCTGCGTTCTCGCCGGCATGGATCTCCCGTGGAGCAGGGCGGTGCATCGCAGCGCTCGCTCCGACCGCAGCAGGTTGTGCCGGGTTCCCGGGATCCGCTTCTGATCGCGTAGGATGCAACCGGGAGCTTTTTTACATTGCTGCTACCACACTCGGGACAGCGAACTCCCCCTTCCTTCGTGTGGTGCACCAGTACCTCTGAAATTTTCCCGCAATCACTGCATGAGTAATCGTAAATAGGCAATACTTTTAGACTCCTCCCTGACAAATAAACACATTCCTCCGCTGACATCTGCAGAGAAATTAATGAAAATGATTTTCACTATTGATTATATCTTTTTTTCTTTCACAGTCAAGCGTAAAATATTCCGGAAAACTAATTGACGAATACCCGCTGGAGGCGTTATAATATCTAATGATAATCATTTTCAATAACCTATACGCTGAAATATCCTAACACTGTGCTGAAAAAACAGAGTGCTATCACTCTCTTTCATATCACATTTAATGAGGAGGTGAGCACAATGCCATTTGGAATGGGACCAGCGGGGTGGGCCTATATGACCCCGTACTCCTATCCCTATGTCCAATATCCCTATCTTCCCTGGTTCTGGAGGTATGGACGAAGGGGAGGCTGGGGAAGAGGAAGGAGAGGTGGATGGGGATTCAGGTCAGGGAGATACTGGGGCGTACCCTACCCCTATCCCTGGTGGTAAAAGACTGCGACGCCCAGGACACCCGTACAGGAAAAATTATCCATGCCATAGGAATTGGAATAGTGCTGAAACGATGCAGAAGCGGATACAAACAGGGACAAGGGGATCGAAGGCGGGCAGCATGACCGAATGAACGAGTCGCAGCAAGAATGTAAATTTCTACACACAAGGGGAAAAGAATGAAAATTGCAATTACCGCGAGGGGGAGTAGTCTGGACTCCGAGGTCGATCCACGGTTTGGACGCTGTCAGTATTTCATTATTGCCGACCCCCAGACTTTGGAGTTTGAAGCGCAGGAAAATACCGCCGCCATTTCGGCCGGAGGAGCGGGAATCGCAAGCGGACAGATGATTGCAGGAAAAGGAGTCAATGCAGTTCTTACGGGCAACTGCGGTCCCAACGCGTACCAGGTGCTTTCTTCTGCGGGCATTCAGGTAATAACGGGTGTTTCAGGAAAAGTAAGGGATGCAATCGATATGTACAAAGCGGGGAAATATCAGCAAACATCCCAACCCACCGTGGGTGCTCACTTCGGAATGGGTATGGGCAGCAGCGGGGCCGGTGCTCAGAGCACAGTGAACCCAAAATCGCCAGCTACGATGGAATCACCCAGCCAAGAAAAGGAAATACAGGAGTTGAGCGCTCAAGCCCAGAAACTTTCAGAACAGCTCAAAGAAATTCAGCATCAAATAGATGAACTGAAAAAGAAACCCAAATAAGTGGAGGTACGATTATGCCGCGAGGAGACGGAACAGGACCGCCCGGGGGAAGCGGACCCGGCACAGGCAGGGGAGCCGGAAGGGGAAGAAGAGGCTCCGGCAGAATGGGGGGAACAAGCCCGGGACCTGGTCCCGCGGGGGCCGGTCCAGGTGGGGAGTGTATGTGCCCCTCCTGCGGAACCCGGGTGCCCCATAAAGTCGGCACACCCTGCTACAGTGAGAAATGCCCGCAGTGTGGAACACCAATGGTAAGAGGCTAAGATGAAAATAGCGGTGGCAAGCGGAAAGGGAGGGACAGGAAAAACCCTTGTGGCGGTAAGCCTTGCACTCTCCCTTTCTGAGGGAGAACATGTTCAGCTTCTCGATTGCGACGTGGAAGAGCCGAACGATCACATCTTTCTTAACCCTGAGTTTTCCCGAAGAGAGTCTGTTCTGGTGCAGGTTCCCCAAGTCGACGAAACAGGGTGCACACACTGCGGGGAATGTGCCCGTGTGTGCGCATATCATGCCATTGCGGTCTTTGCTTCACGAGTCCTGGTCTTCCCTCAGCTGTGCCACGGGTGCGGTGCATGCAGCTACCTGTGCCCAGAGAATGTGATAATCGAGAGCGGAAGAGAGATCGGAGTGGTGGAATCCGCCCGTGTGAAAGGCATCGACTTCATGCACGGGAAGCTCACTGTCGGTGAGGCGCTCGCTCCTCCGGTGATACGGGAGGTGCAACGGCACGCGC
>Ga0180438_10003761_pt1 | contig 22525 bp, 13 predicted proteins | sample SS_ome_12_FD_132455 | JGI IMG/M metagenome (GOLD analysis project Ga0180438, IMG submission 132455) | Hypersaline lake sediment archaeal communities from the Salton Sea, California, USA - SS_3_D_2 metaG | ecosystem: Environmental > Aquatic > Non-marine Saline and Alkaline > Hypersaline >...
GTCGCCGTCGTTGTCGTAGTCGCCCACGGCGACGCCCAGCCCGTAGCCCTTGTCTCCCACGCCCGCCTGTAGCGTCACGTCGGTGAACTCCAGCCCGCCGTCGTTACGCCACAGCGCGTTGGTCGGGGCCGTGGTCCCTTTCGTCCCTTTCAGCGGCGCGCCGTTGAGGAAGTAGATGTCCACGTCCCCGTCGCCGTCATAGTCGAACAGCGCCACGCCCGCGGTCATCGCCTCGATGATGTACTGCATGCCCCCGCTGCCGTCCGTGTGCTTGAACGTGATCCCCGTCGCGCTGGTTACGTCTCGAAGCTGAATCGGGCATGCCTCGCCCGCCGGGCAAGGCCGATCGGCGCACACGAACGCTGCGGCTACGAACAGGCTCGCAAGAGCCCGACTGCCCTCACGGGATGAACCGGTCATGCCTCACTGCCTCTGTGGCGGCCTTCTGTAGCCCCGCTGACCTGCCGTGGCGCTTCGCGCCAATTCGGCGGCCCGGCCTCTGGCAACGACTGCGCCAGCCTGGTCCCCGGCCCGCTGACACGCCTCGGCGAGCAGCCCGTAGTCTCTGGCCGTCGGGCTCAAGGTGACCAACTTCCGGGCCAACGCCTGCGCTTCCGGCAGCTTCCGGTTGCCCAGCAGCAGCACCTGCACCAGCGCCCGGTAGGCCGAGGGGCGCTTCGGCGCGAGCCGGATCGCCTCCCTGACGGCCTTCTCGGCGGCGTCGAACCGCTCCAGCCGGGCCAGCAGCACGCCCATGTTCACGCGCGCCGTCGGATCGCCCGGATCGATCCGCGTAAGCTGCCCGCAGACCGCCACGGCCTGCTCCTCGCGCTGCGTGTTCATGTAAAGCAGGACGAGCTGTTGGCGGCAGCCGATATGGCCGGGCACCAGCGAGGCCGCCTTCAGCCAGCACTGCTCCGCCTTCGATCCCTGCCGTCTGCCAAGGTAGATCCGGCCCGCATCGGTAAGTGTCTGCGCGAGGATTTTGGCTAGGCCCAGGACCTGCCCGCTCGCCCGCCTTCGCCGGCTCACGGCCTTGTCTTCCTCGACCCGCAGCTTCGTGAACTGCTCCATGTACCTGGCCGCCTGATCGGTCCTGCCCAGCCTCGTGCTGGCGGTGGCGAGTCCGTAGTACGCACTCGACTGGCGGTACCCGCTCTGCACGGCCTTCGTGTAGGCGGCGATCGCCTCCTCATATTCCTCTCGCTCAAGATGGATCTTCCCGAGCAGCAAGTAGTTCGCCGGTGCGCGGGGGGAGATCCGGATCTCCTTGTGCAGTGCCGCCAGGGCTACGTCCAGCTTCCCCATTGCCATGAGGGCTTCTGCGTAGCGGCCCCAAACGCCGGGCAGGTTCGGGTCGATTCCCTGTGCCTTGCGCCAGTACTCCTCGGCCTTCTGGTACTCGCCTTTCCTCATCGCAACCGTACCAAGCCCGTGATAGACGTCGGCACGTTTGGGGTTTCGCTCAAGGCACTTCAGCCACCAGTTCACAGCTTCGGCCGTGTTACCGTAGTTGTTGTGCAGCGTCCCCATTAACCCGATCGGGTCCGAGCTGTCAGGGAAGTCTGCCATCAGTTGACGGACCACGTCGAACGCCTCCTTCTTCAAGGCTAGGTCAATCGCGGCCGAGGCTGCCGTCGGCTTCGTGGGGGGGCCGTCGCTCCGTTCGTCCGGCGGGGCCGGCGAGTTAGGCGGGTGCGGACCCGCGCCCCGCTGCCCCAGGCCGTCCTGCGGAGGCTCCGGAAGCAGGGCGAAGACGAGCATCCCCGCCGCCACAGCGCACAAGACGGCGCTGAAGAGAAGCAGCCGCGCTTTTCCTGCCCGGCAGAGGCCGACAGCCCGACCTGAATCGAAGGGCCCTGTCCACCGGCGTCTACCAGACTCCCTGGGCTTCACCATCGACTCGCCCATGCGTCTGAGACGTGAAGGGTGCCCTGCTGGCCTGCCCAAAGGGCACCGGACGAAAAGAGATGCAGCAGCAAATGACCGAAATGACCGGTGACATTATCGCGCCATCCCGCTGGCCTGTCAAGGCGCTCTGTGCCCTGGCGAGCCGGCCCTGCCCTTGCGCGCCGGCCGTCCAGACGCTGTGCTCACAGGCCCCGGGGCTGATACGACGTAGGCAACGATGACATCAGCCTAAAGCACCGCCAGATCCTCCCGCCCCGTCTCGGCGTCATGGTGGCCTTCGCACCGTTGCCGTGAATGGGGCCGGCTCGAACTTTGTCATATGGTGCGTCCCTGCGACGACACCGAATAGATGGTCGGACATGTCCCGTGAAAGACCCTGATTCCGACTTGACACAGGCTTGCTCATAGAGGGGCTGATATGTGCCGCCCTTCGGGCTGGGCCGGAACGTCACTTGAATCGTCTGCCCCGCGCGCCGTGGAAAGGCGCCGATCTTCAGCGGGTTGGATTGCCGCCTGGCAACTGTCGCCCCAGCCGGCAGCAATCGGAGCAGTCGTGGAGGCAACGAAGCGGCTGAAGCCCCCGGTGTAGAGGGTCGCAAGGTGACCTGGCGAACATGCAGGCCGTAACGTGAGTGGACGCTGAGCAAGCGTCGAGAATACTCACGCGGAGGCCGAGTTGTGGGAGTCAGGGAAGGCGGGCACTGTCCGAGAGCCGGATGCGGGAACCCCGCACGTCCGGTTCGATGAGCGGGACGCGGAGACGGAGCGATGGGTCGGACTGAGGCGCCGGCAGATAAGCGAAAGCCGCCGGCCGGCGGCCGCTGCTGAGCCCTCCCGCCACGGCGCCACGTCTCGACTCCGGCATTTCATGGGCCGTGGCGGATGGCGGGGGGCAGGGGGATGACGCGTCGGTCGCGGTCGATGCAGGCCAGCGTGGTCCGGCCCGTGCAGATCAGCACGCCGTCGGCCTTGCGACGGACCTCGTACTCGTGGGTGATACTGGCGCGGCGAACCTCGCCGATACGCGTGGTCAGCGTGAGGAGCTCGTCGTAGCCGGCCGCCGCGCGGAACCGGGCCGAACAGTTCACCACGGCCAGCAGGACCCCCTCGCGCTCGAGGTCGGCGTAGGCCGTGCCCTGGCGGCGGAGCAGTTCGGTGCGCCCCATCTCGAAGTAGACCCAGTAGCGGCTGTGGTGGACCACGCCCATCTGGTCGACCTCGCTGTAGCGAACGCGGAAGTCGACGTCGCACTGAGTGATTGGCTCGGCCATACGGCGTCCCTTATGCAAGTAAGAAGCTGTTATAATGAGAGTTACATGTCAGCACGCTCGATGGGCGTCCCTGGCGGCTCCGGCGGCGGGCCTCTCGGGCCGCCCGCCGGGGGCCATTATGTCGCCTCGAACGGGTGCGGGGCAAGCGGCGTCGGCCAGATTGTCGTCTGCGGATGTGGAAAATGCCCTTGCAAGTGCTATGCGAATCCGTATGATAGGGTGCTGTGAGTGGGCACTGCCCGCCGGTGGTGGACGTGCAGGCACACGAAACCTGAAAGGACAAGTGATCCCCGTATGATTAAGGTCAAGGCCAGAGGCAATGAGTCCGTCGACCAGATGATCAAGCGCTTCAAGAAGATGTGCGAGAAGGAAGGCCTCACCAAGGACATCAAGCGCAACAGCTATTACGAGAAGCCTTCCGAGCGCCGCCGTCGACGGATGCGGAAGAGCCTGAAGCGCGTCTCGGCGATGAGCCGCTGAGGACGGCGGCCTACGTATCCTCTGGCCGTCCCGTCCGTTCGCTCCGGAGGCGCGGAGCGATCATGAGATGAACTCGACCATCGCCAACCGGACGGGGAAGTCATCCCTACCAGGCAGTTCGGCCTGCTGCCACTCCGATGGTACCTCGCACCCGAAGTGCAGCCGGGCCTGCCCCGGCCGACGGACAACCGGAACTGCCAAGCAGGTGGATGCCCTGCCGTAACCCGAACGATCAAAGGCAGAAAGGAGTCGCAACGTGGAATTCCTGCTGAACGCATGGAAGAAGAACCCGAAGATGATCATCGCCCTGGGCGCCGCGGCGGTGCTGGCGATCGTGCTGATCGTCATTGCCGCCGTCTCGCCTTCGGACGTCGAGATCCCCATCGCGTGGTGGCTGGCGCCGATTGGGGCGCTGGTGGCGCTGTTCTTCGCGTGGAAGTTCTTCCTCGAAGTGAAGGACGCCAACGAGGGCGACGAGGACATGAAGCGGATCGCCGGCCACGTCACCGCCGGCGCGCTGGCCTACCTCAAGCGCCAGTACAGGGTCGTGATCATCTTCTTCATCGTCGCCTCGGCGATCCTGGCGCTGATGGGGTTCGTCTTCCACGTCCAGCACGAGATCGTCTGGTTCGCCTTCCTGACCGGCGGGTTCTTCTCGGGCCTGTGCGGGTGGCTGGGGATGAAGACGGCCACGATGGCCAGCAACCGGACGGCCCAGGGGGCGAAGGAGGGCCTGAACCGCGGGCTGATCGTCGCCTTCCGCGCCGGGGCGGTGATGGGCCTGGTGGTCGTCGGCTTCGGGCTGCTGGACATCACGTTGTGGTTCCTGATCCTCAGCAAGTTCGCGCCGCTGATCGGCGCGGAGATGGGGCTGATCGAGATCACCGTGGTGATGCTGACGTTCGGCATGGGGGCGAGTTCGCAGGCGTTGTTCGCCCGCGTCGGGGGGGGCATCTACACGAAGGCCGCCGACGTCGGGGCCGACCTGGTCGGCAAGGTCGAGGCGGGCATCCCCGAGGACGACCCCCGCAACCCGGCCACCATCGCCGATAACGTCGGCGACAACGTCGGCGACGTCGCGGGCATGGGCGCGGACCTCTACGAGAGCTACTGCGGCTCGATCCTGGCCACGGCCGCCCTGGGCGTGGCGGCCGCCGCGTCGCTGGGGCTCGACATCGGCGCGCAGGTCCGCCTGCTGGCGGCCCCGATGGTGCTGGCCGGCGTGGGCATCGTGCTGAGCATCATCGGCATCTACATGGTCCGCACGCAGGAAGGCGCGTCGATGAAGCAGTTGATGGGCGCCCTGAGCCGCGGGGTCAACGGCTCGAGCGTGCTGATCGTCATCGCCGCACTGGGCGTCTGCGGCTGGCTGCTGGGCGGCAAGGAGATGGCCGAGGCGGGCATCATCTGGTGGCGCGTCTGGCTGTCGATCGTCTTCGGGCTCGTCGCGGGGATCGGGATCGGCAAGAGCACGGAGTATTACACGAGCTACGACTACCGCCCGACGAAGGACGTCTCCGCCAGCGCGGAGACGGGCCCGGCGACGGTGATCATCTCGGGCATCGCCGAGGGCATGAAGAGCACGTGGGCGGCCCTGCTGATCGTGATCATCGCGATCATGGGCGCGTATGCGTGTGCGGGGGGGTTCACGTCGATGCCGCTGGGCCTATACGGCGTGGGGATCGCGGCGGTGGCGATGCTGGCGACGCTGGGGATCACGCTGGCGACCGACGCGTACGGCCCGATCGCCGACAACGCGGGGGGCAACGCCGAGATGACCGGGCAGGACCCGGAGGTCCGCAAGCGGACCGACGCGCTGGACAGCCTGGGCAACACGACGGCGGCGATGGGCAAGGGATTCGCCATCGGCTCGGCGGCGCTGACGGCGTTGGCGCTGCTGGCCGCGTACGTCGAGGAGGTCCGCGTCGGGCAGAACCGCGAGGCCCATACCGCCATCGTCAAACGCTACGCCGGGGCCGACAAGGACGCCGAGACCGGCTTCGGAAAGCTCGTCAACCTCGGCCACGGCAAGCTGGCGATCCGGGTGCCGGTCAAGGACAAGCAGACCGGCCAACTCGTCAAGAGCACGAAGGAAAGCGCGTTCGTGGGCGTGATGGCCCTGACGCGGCTGCCGGAGCAGATGCCGCCGATCGGCGAGGAGGTCCCCTTCACGCCGTTGGCGCCGGACACGTCGGCCGTCGGCGTGGCCGCCAGCACGCAGCCGGCGGCCAATCCGCTCGGCGAGGCCGACGAGGGCAACGTCTACCGGCTGACGATCGGCGGGCAGGAGGTGCAGGTGGTCACCGCGCCGGCGGCCTCGCTGAATCAGTACATGGCCTTCTATGACGTGACGCTGATGAACCCGAAGGTCCTCTGCGGCATGTTCGCCGGGGTGCTGCTCGTGTTCCTGTTCAGCTCGATGACGATGAAGGCCGTCGGGCGGGCCGCCAACGCCATGGTCATGGAGGTCCGCCGCCAGTTCCGCGAGATTGCCGGCATCATGGAAGGCACGGGCGAGCCGGACTACGCCCGCTGCGTGGCCATCTCCACGGCGGGGGCCCAGAAGGAGATGGTCGTCCCGTCGCTGTTGGCGCTGATCGTGCCGATCGCCGTCGGGCTGCTGCTGGACGTCGGCGGGGTCCTCGGCCTGCTGGCCGGCGGGCTGACCTGCGGGTTCGCCATGGCGATCTTCATGGCCAACGCCGGCGGGGCGTGGGACAACGCCAAGAAGTACATCGAGACCGGCCAGATGGGCGGCAAGGGCAGCGACAACCACAAGGCCACCGTCGTCGGCGACACGGTCGGCGACCCGTTCAAGGACACGTCGGGCCCGAGCCTGAACATCCTGATCAAGCTGATGAGCATGGTCTCGGTCGTCTTCGCCGGGCTGATCGTCAAGTACGCCCCGCAGATCAGCGCCCTGCTGGGGCTGGAGTAGCAGGAGATCTCCTTGGCCCGGTCGTCGAGAAAGAAGGACCCCGCGCGGGAGCTGGCCCTCGCCGCCGCCCGGACCGCACACGACGACAACTGCGAGCAGCTCGTCGTGCTCGACCTCCGCGGGATCAGCCCGGTGACCGACTACTTCGTGATCGCCACCGGCACGAGCGACCGCCAGATGCGGTCGGTCGCCGACGAGATCGCGCGCTACGGGCGGTCGGTCGGGCAGAAGGTCTGGCACGTCGCCGGGGCCGAGTCGGCCGAGTGGATCGTCATGGACTTCGTCGACGTCGTCGTCCACCTGTTCGACGAGGAGCACCGCGGCTACTACGACCTTGAGCTGATCTGGGGCGAGGCACCGCGCGTCGAGTGGCGCCGCAAGGCCGCCCGGACCCGCAAGCCCGTCACCGAGAAGTGATCGACCATTGACACCGCGGACCGGGTGCCGGGTGCCACGGCCGCGGAGTGTGCGGCCGTGTCTTCGCGACGGGATGGGTGTCCGGCGCGGCGGCCACGAAGACACGGCCGCTGAACGCCGCGGCCGTGGCACCCACCATCCGTGTCGGCGCCGGCGCCGATCCGATGGGTGCCGTGGTTGCGGCGCTAGCCGCAACCACGTCGGTCGCCGACAGAAACGTGGTTGCCGCTGCGCGGCAAGCCACGGCACCCGCGAGATCGCGGCCCTTTCCAGGCGGAACCATGAACCTCAGAGCCGAGATCGACAAGCGGATATCCGAGGCCCTCGCCGCCGCGGGCGCGCCGGAAGGGAGCCCGGCGCTGGTCGCGCCGGCGGGTCGGCCGGAGTTCGGCGACTACCAGGCCAACGGCGCCATGCCCGCCGCCAAGGCCCTGAAGACCAACCCCCGCCAACTCGCCGAGCAGGTCATCGCCCACGCCGACCTGTCCGACCTCGCCGAGCGCGTCGAGGTCGCCGGGCCCGGCTTCATCAACATTCACCTCAGGGCCGACTGGCTCGCCGCCGAGCTGACCGCCCGCCTGGCCGACGAACGCCTGGGCGTGCCCGAACCGGCGGCCCAGCAGAAGGTGGTCGTCGACTACTCCCATCCGAACCTCGCCAAAGAAATGCACGTCGGCCACCTCCGCAGCACGATTATCGGCGACGCGATTGTGCGGACGCTGGAGTTCGTCGGCCACGATGTCCGCCGCCAGAACCACGTCGGCGACTGGGGCACGCAGTTCGGGATGCTGACGGCGTTCTGGGAGGACAGCTTCCAGACCTTTCTTAAGGTGCAAATGCCTACAGCTCCTACAGCTACGGTAGAGCTTGCGGAAGCAGAGATCTCCGACATGGAGGAGTTCTACCGGCAGGCAAAGCGGAGGTTTGACGCAGACGAGGAATTTGCGCGGAAGGCGAGAGAGTATGTGGTCAAGTTGCAGGGGGGGGATCAAGCCGTTCGAAAGCTCTGGCGGCAGGTGGTGGACCAGTCGCTGGATCATGCGGAGCGGATCTACGCGAAGTTGGGCGTGACGTTGCGACGAAAGGACGTCCGAGGCGAGAGCGCGTATAACGACGACCTGGCGAATGTGGTCGACGAGCTGCGGGGCGCGGGGCTGCTGACCGAGTCGGACGGCGCCCAGTGCGTCTTCCTGGAGGAGTTCCGCGGGAAGGACGGCGAGATCACGCCCGCGATCGTGCAGAAGTCCGACGGGGGCTACCTGTACGCCACGACGGACCTGGCGGCCGTCCGCTACCGCTCCGGTGAGCTGAAGGCCGACCGCGTCCTCTACATCGTCGACGCCCGCCAGACGCTGCATCTGCGGCAGGTCTTCGCGATCGCGCGGGCCGCCAAGTTCGCCCCGGCGACGTGCTCGCTGGAGCACCACGCCTTCGGGACGATGATGGACCCCGACGGACGGCCGTTCAAGACGCGGGAGGGCGGGACGGTCAAGCTGATGGACCTGCTGGAGGAGGCCGAGCAGCGGGCCTTCGAGCTGGTGTCGGCCAAGAGCGGCGAGCTGCCTGAGGACCAGCGTCGAGAGATTGCCCGGACGGTCGGCATCGGGGCGGTCAAGTACGCCGACCTCTGCCAGAACCGCACGAGCGACTACGTCTTCTCTTGGGAGAAGATGCTCTCGCTGGAGGGCAACACGGCCCCGTACATGCAGTACGCCTACGCGCGGGTTCAGAGCATCTTCCGGAAGGGCGGGGAGGACGGCGGGGCCGCGGGCGCCGGGCGGATCGCGCTGGCGGAGCCGGCCGAGCGGACGCTGGGCGTCAGGCTGGCGCAGTTTCCCGAGACGGTCGCCGCCGTCGTCGCCGACTGCCTGCCCAACGTGCTCTGCGCCTACCTGTTCGAGTTGGCCGGCGCGTTCATGGGCTTCTACGAGGCCTGCCCCGTGCTGAAGGCCGGCGACGAGGCCACCCGCGCCAGCCGCCTTCTGCTGTGCCGGCTGACCGCCCGAACGATCCGCAAGGGCCTCGGCCTGCTCGGCATCGAGACGATCGAGCGGATGTAAGGCCCGCCGGGCAGCGCCGCGCCTGTGGCCTCTGTCGCCGGACGGTGACAGGACCATCGACGAACAACGGCCGATGCGAGATAATCAGATCATGTCCACGGCGAACGTGAAATCCGACCTCATTGAGATAGCCAACCGGCTTCCGGAGTCTGCCTCGTACGCTGACGCCGTTCGGGTGCTGACAGTACTCCACTCGGCGCGGTCGTTTCCCGAGACGGGGCCGCCCGGCTCTGTGGACTGACGAGAGGGCCTTTACAGATCGGCCGGGCGTGGTAGAATCTCTGGTTGGTGTCGACGTGGTCAAATGGGGGGTTCTCAGGCAGACAGCCGCCCGGTCGGCCGGGGCGGACGGGAGTGTGTTCGCCGGGGTCTGAGCGGGTCGGCCGCTTCGGGAGAACCCTCGAATGCGTCCGGGTGAGGCAGGCCCGCAGGTCAGGCGTGGGGTGGTTGCGCAGCGATGGACGGCGGCGCTGGCGGTCGTGGTGGCGTTGCAGGCCTCGGCGGCGCGGGGCGGCTGGCGGGCGGAGGGCGTGCTGACCGGCTTCGATGCCGCGGCGGGGGATGCGTTTGGCACATCCGTGGCGATCGACGGCGACTGGCTCGCCGTGGGCGCCGCCGGCCGGGATGACGGCGCGACCGACGCGGGGGCCGTCTACCTCTTCCGGCGCGACGGCCAGGCGTGGGCACCGCAGGGGAAGCTGACGGCCCCGCAGGCGGAGTACGGGGCCGGGTTCGGCCACAGCGTGGCCGTCGGCTGCGGGCGCGTGGTCGTCGGCGCGTGGCGGGACCGGGGCGACGAGGGGGCGGCGTACGTCTTCGATTGGGACGGGGCCGCCTGGTCCGATCCGGCCGTGCTGACGGCCTCGGACGCCGACGAAGGAGACAACTTCGGCTGCTCGGTCGCCGTCAGCGGCGAGCGCGTGGTGGTGGGGGCGTACTCCAACGACGACGCGGGCGGCGGGAGCGGGTCGGCGTATGTTTTCGACCGGGGTGGGGGCAGTTGGCGGCAAGAGGCGAAGCTGACGGCCTCCGACGCCGAAGCGGGCGACCAGTTCGGCTGGTCGGTGTCCGTCAGCGGCGCGCGGATCGCCGTGGGGGCCTCCGGGAGCAGCAAACGGGGCGATCGGTCGGGGGCCGTCTACGTCTTCGAGCGGGCCGGCGGCGGCTGGGACGAGGCGCCCGGGCTGTTGGCTCCCGACGGGGCGGCGCTCGACGAGTTCGGCCGAAGCGTGAGCATCGACGGCGACCGCATGCTGGTGGGGGCCCCGTGCGACGAGGGCGTCGGATCGGCCTACGTCTTCCGGGCCGACGGATCGTCGTGGGCGATGGAGGCGAAGCTCACCGGCCTCGCGGCCGGGCAGCAGGACCGATTCGGCTGGTCGGTGTGGCTCGACGGCGGGCGAGCGGTAGTCGGCGCATCCGGCCACGATGCGGCGGGGGCCGAGGCGGGGGCGGCCCACGTGTTCGACCTCGGCCCGGACGGCTGGGCGCTGAGCGGCAAGCTGACGGCGGCGTCCGGGAGCAACGGGAAGCGGTTGGGCGATGCGGTGGCCGCCGGAGACGGCACGGTCGTCGCGGGGGCCGTCGGGGACGGCGAGGACGGGCAGGACACCGGTTGGGCGTTCGCCTTCGCCGAAGCGCAGACCGACTGGCAGGGCCCCCTGCACGCCGCGGGCCGATGGTCGGACGCGAACAACTGGACCGCCGGCGTGCCGGCCTTCGACGTCGACGCGACGATCGGCAACGAGGGGACGGCGGAGGTGCGATCGGGCTCGGCCGCCGCGGACACGCTGTCCGTCGGCGCCGCCACGGGGGGCGCGCTGGTGCTCTGCGAGGCAGTGCTCGAGGCCGGCGGCGTGGAGGTCTCCGCCGCCGGCCACCTGGCCGCCGATGCCGCCAGCACCATCTGCGTCTCCCGATGCCTGAGCATCGCCGCCGAGAAGCCCGGCCAACTCGACCTCACCGAAGCGACGGTCCGGGTCGTCAACGCCGGCGGGGACTTCCAGCGGCTGGAGGCCGCCGGTGAGGATCGCGGCGCTGAGGCGAACGGCTGGATCGACAACTTCGCGATCGGCCGGCTTGTCGTCGCCCCGGCCGCCGCGCTGCGGCTGGTGGACGCCTTCGACAACGGCGCCGACCCCGCCGCCGGCCAGGCCGTCTACGTCGGCGAGCTGCTCATCGAGCCGGGCGGGCGGATCGACCACAACGGCCTGCCGCTGTATTACCGCAACGGCGGATGGGCCCGGGCGCTCGTCGGGGCGGACACCGACCTCAGCGGCGCGGTGGATTACGCGGATTACCGGGCGGTCCTCGACGGCTTCGGCCTGCCGGCGGGCGCCGGCTGGGGCAACGGAGACTCCGACGGCGACGGGGACGTCGACCACCTCGACTACCTCGCCCTGAAGCGCAACTACAGCCCGGCCGGGGCGGCCGCGCTCGCCGCCGCCGACCTGCCCGAACCGGCCACCATGTGGCTGCTGGCAGCCGGGGCGGGACTGCTCGCCATGCGCCGCCGATCGGCGCCCCGCCAAAGCTGATCGTGCGCGCCTTCGCCTGCGTCGCCGACCTCGACCCCGTCGCTGGCCGACCCGCTGGCAGCGCGGCTGCCGGTTCGCGGCAGGCGACGGGGGGCGCGGCCCTGCGAGTCCTGTCCGGCGGGGGCGTCTTTCTGCCGTTTCGCTCCGTAAGCCGTGCCACCCCGGCCGCCGGGCGTGGTTTACCCTACTGACGGCGTATGATGAAGGTGAGGCCCCACCGGGCGGGACGCAGGTTTGTCGGCCGGGCGATGGACCGATCGGGCGGGGTCGGTTAGAGTGTCGGAATGCTGGCTGGCCGAGCGATCCTCCCGGCCGAAGGGCCGGATGCGGCGACGTATGTCGTCGTCTGCGTCGCGTTGATTCTGGTGATCATCGTGATCGGCGCGGTGGTCATCCCCTGGATCAAGCGCCGCTACGCCGGTGGCGGGGAGGTGAGCGGCCCGGAGCAGGGCTTCTCGATCGAGCATCTCCAGCGGATGCACGACAGCGGCGAGATCAGCCGCGAGGAGTTCCGCAGGCTTCGGCGGGCGGCGCTGGGGCTGGAGGCCGAGACGGCGAAAACGGACAATTCGCCGTCAAGTTGGCCCTCTGCCGATGACGATGATGTTTGTGCCGGCGATCCCGGCGCCGAGGACGGCGCCGAAAAGGAGCGAGAATGAGTCCCCCGAGCAAAGGCTCCGGAGGCGGTCGCGGCGGGCCGAAGCGTCCGCGCAATCGCGTCAACACGTGTAGTTTCTGCCACCGCACCGGCGAGGACGTCGGGCCGATCGTCGAAGGGCCCGACGGCGTGTACATCTGCGCCAACTGCGTCGAGCTGTGCCACAACATCGTCCGCCAGGAGCAGCGGCGGATGGCCCAGAGCAAGCCGCTGTTCACCGCCATCCCCACGCCGCGCCAGATCAAGGAGTTCCTCGACGGGTACGTCATCGGGCAGGAGCAGGCGAAGAAGGTCCTGTCGGTGGCAGTGCACAACCACTACAAGCGGCTGACGCACGCCGACCTCGACGAGGCCGACGCCGTCGAGATCGACAAGTCCAACGTCCTGCTGATCGGCCCGACCGGGTGCGGCAAGACGCTGCTGGCGCGGACGCTCGCCCGCGTGCTGAACGTGCCGTTCGCCATCGGAGACGCCACGACGCTCACCGAGGCCGGCTACGTCGGAGAGGACGTCGAGAACATCCTCCTGAAGCTGCTCCAGGCGGCCGACTACGACCTCGACGCCGCCGAGAGGGGCATCATCTACATCGACGAGATCGACAAGATCGGCAAGACCAGCCAGAACGTCTCGATCACCCGCGACGTCAGCGGAGAGGGCGTCCAGCAGTCGCTGCTGAAGATGCTCGAGGGCACGGTGGCCAACATCCCGCCCCAGGGCGGGCGGAAGCACCCCGAGCAGCAGTACATCCAACTGGACACCGCCCACATCCTCTTCATCGTCGGCGGGACCTTCACCGGGCTCGAGGAGATCATCAAGCGCCGCCTCGGCCGGCAGTTGATCGGCTTCGCCTCCGAGGGCCAGGAGAAGAAGGAAACCGCCGCCGAGACGCTGGAAGTGCTCCGCCAGGTCCAGCCGGACGACCTCGTCCACTACGGCATGATCCCCGAGCTGGTCGGGCGCCTGCCCTGCATCACCTCGCTGGGCCCGCTCGACGAGGAGGCGATGATCCGCATCCTCACCGAGCCGAAAAACGCCCTGGTCAAGCAGTACCAGCGGTTCTTCCAGTTCGAGAACGCCACGCTGGAGTTCACGGCCGAGGCGATGCACGCGATCGCCACACGGGCGCTGGAGCGCGACACCGGCGCGCGGGCCCTTCGCGGCATCATCGAGGAGCTGATGCTCGACCTGATGTACGAGCTGCCCGAGCAGAAGGAAGAGAAGGGCGCCTACGAGATCACCGCCGATATGGTCACCGGCGAGACCGAAGCGACGCTCTTCGCCGCCCAGAAACGCCAGAAGGAAAGCGCGTAGGGCGCAGGGGGCCGGTCAGAGGCGAGAACCGGGCAATGGCAGGCGATCTCTGCCCACCTGTGGGGGCTCAGTGCCCAGTGTGATCAACCGCGATGGCAGGGCCCGAGGGAATTGAGCGGCATGTTCCCACCGGCAATCGATTTCGGAGAAACCACTTACGGCCATTGCGGCGGGCGGGCGGCGCACGGTGGGCGATCGATGGCACGATAGGTGCAGTTCGTGGGGCGACCAGACGGCGGTGCATACTGGGCACGGGTGTCTCCATGAAGCGCGGCCACAGCAAGGAAGGACTGCGAGCGTGTTCACTGAATGGAATGTCGAGCACTTGGCTTTGGCCGTTGAGCTGTTCGAAGACTATGAGGTCATGAGGCCCTTCCTGTCCGAGCGGGAGGAGGAGACGTTCCTCCAGGTGCGGAGCGCTCTGATGGGGGAGCTTGACCGACGCGACGGCGTGGCGGAGAGGGTAGCGGAGGAAGCGTTCCCTCTGACGATTCGGAAGGACCTCGACCGGAGGGCGGGAAGCGGCACACACAGGCTGTCGGCCATCGGCCACGGCCCACGGTTGCTCCTGCACGTAGAGGGCGAAGCCAGGCCGTGGCGCGGGGCGGGAGGGATCTCGTAGCGCCGCCGGATGCGGGCTTCCGCAGCTTCCGATGGTGACGGGAGGGTCCCTCAGGAAGCGAAGGGGTTCGGGAAAAAACGGCACCGCCGCGAAGGAAGGAAGCGCAGGTGCCTGTCCCCATTCTCCTGCCCCACCAACCGAGCGCCCCCTCCGAAGCCCCAGCGGGGCGGAAGCCAATAGCCGGGGGCGCTCGTCACGGCGAAGCGTGCCGTAGCCGGGCAAGCCCCCGGAACCAGCCCCCCCACAAAATGGAGCCCCGAAGGGGCGGCAGAACCCGACGCGGACCTTTGTCGTCTGTCGGCCTGAGAAGGGAAGCGCCGCCCGTAACAGTACGACGGAGCCTTGATGTCCGGGGGCGTTGCCGGCAAGATGTGAGTATTCTCGAGAGTGGAGCGGGTGGAACATGGCCAAGCTTGAGGCCTTCGTCACTCCTTCGGTCATGAAATGGGCCAGGGAGAAGGCGGGGTACGACATTCCGACGGCCGCGGAGAAGATCCGCCGGCCAGAGTCCGATGTGGAAGCCTGGGAAAATGGCTCGGATCGGCCGTCCATGGCCCAAGCGCGGAGAGCATCAGAAGTCTATAGCCGATCGCTGGCGGTCTTCTACCTGCCCGAGCCGCCCAAAGACTTCGCTACGCTGCGGGATTTCCGACACATGCCGAGCGGCCAACCGAGGGAGTATAGCCCTGAGTTGGCGCTACTAGTCCGACAGGTGCATGTTCGGCAGGCATGGATTCGGGAATCTCTTGTCGGGGAGAAGATGCCCGAGGTTGGCTTTGTCGGTTCGGTGACCTCGGACGTTCCGCCAATGAAGGTGGCCCATTCCATTCGGCAGGACCTTAGCATTACGCCGCAGGAGCAGATGGCCTGTCCGTCCCGCCACGCGGCGCTGAGGCTGTGGATCGATAAGGCCGAGGAAGCTGGGCTCTTCATCTGCCGGCAGAGCGGGATCGAATGTCAGGAAGCCCGCGGCTTCGTCCTTGTCGACGCCTTCGCGCCGTTCATCTATCTGAACTCCACCGATGCTCTCGTCGCCCAGCTCTTCACCCTGGTGCATGAGTTGGCCCACGTGTGGATGGGCCAGCCTGGGCTATCCAACCTGGAAGGCCTGGGGAGGCGGGCACGAACGCCGGATGCGCAGGTCGAGGTGTTCTGCAATCGTGTGGCGGCCGAGGCGTTGGTCGATCAGAATGTGTTCGCAGAGCTGTGGGCTTCTGCCGATGCCCAACTAGATCTTCAGCAACGGGTCGAGTGGGTATCCGGCAAACTCAAGGTTAGTGAAGAAGCAGTTGCCCGTCGGCTGATGGATAGAGGCCAGATTACCGTCGAAAGGTACCGGGAACTACGTAGCTTCTATGGGGAGCGTTGGAGGGCACTGAGAAGACGGGAACGGGCCAGGCTGCGTGAGAGCCCGGGCGGGCCCTCTTACTACGTTGTGAAGGTGGCTGCGATCGGTCGCAGCTTCACACAGACAGTCGCGGCGGCCTACCATCGGGGTGACATTTCCGGGCGAGACGCGTCAGGCCTGTTGGGTGTGAAGATCAACCACCTAACGGACCTCGCCGTCTGCGCTGGCGTCCGGACCGGGATGAGCGCACGGGGAGACGAGCGATGAAGAGATGCTACTGTCTCGACACCAACGTCCTTATCCAGCCATGGAACAAGCATTACTCCATGGATCTTTGCCCTGAGTACTGGGAGATCATCGAGAGCTTGGCGAGGGAGGGAACGGTCTTCTGCACGCATGAGGTAAGGCGAGAGATCGAGAAGATGGACGATGGTCTGAAGGCCTGGATCAAGGCTAGGCCGTTCCTGATCCGGGAAGTGAACGACTCCGTCCAGGTATACCTTCGAAGAATCCTCGCGAGGTTCGATAGGCTGGTGGACACTATAAAGGACCGGTCCATGGCCGACCCGTGGGTGATTGCCCACGCGTGGGAAGCTGGCGCCGTGGTAGTCACGAAGGAGATTGCGACACCCCCGGGGGCGAGGAAAATCAGGATCCCAGACGTCTGCGACCAACTCGGTTTACCGTGGATGAATGAATTCGAGTTTCTCCGTGCGATCGGGGTGAAGTTCTCGGCGAAGCTGGAGCGCTGACTACGGACACACAGGAGCAAAGCTCCTGATGAGTCGTCCAGCGCAGGTCAAGGGGACGGCGAAGTAGAGCACAGGGCCTTCGAGCGTTCCTGTCGCCCCCTCGGGGCTCGTTTGTTTGGGGTAGCGGGTTCCGGGGGCTTGCGCCCTTGTCGTTGCCCACATCATCTATGGGCGCAGAGCGGCGAGGGGTCCCCCCGGCGTCGGTTGTGGCTGTGCTCGGCCCCGCGGGGGGCCGGTGATGGTAGCCACGGGCGCAAGCCCGTGGAACGCAGGTGAATGAACACGGAGCCCTCGAAGGGGGCGACTGAACGCCTCAATCGCCCCGCTACGGGGCTCCCTGAGGAAACGGCGTCATCGTCCACGGGCTTGCGCCCGTGGCTACCGGCAGTAGGGCCTACGGCCCTGAACAAGAGGATCGCTGGTTGGCTGCGGTTGGGGGATGGGGATCGAGAGAAGGCGAAGGCTCAATATCGAATTCTCAAGGCTCAATTCTCAAGTGAAGAGCCGTTGCGGCGGCGTTACGCGGGCCGCGATTCGGGGACCGTTGCCGTCGCTGATGATCGCTCGCCCTTTTCGATGCGCACAGCCCGGCCGGTGAGTTGTTCGATGACGGCGGGGTTGGTGTGGAGGTGGTCGGTGAGCTGCTCGGTGGAGAAGTGGCTTCCCTCGGGGCAGAGGGCGGCGAGGGTCAGGAGTTGGTCGGCGGCGTGATGGGCGAGAGGTCCTCGAGCACGCGGAGCGGTTGCCCGTGTGCGACCGCAGCAATCGCATGGGACCCCACCGGCCAAGCCGCCCCCCCCGCCTGCTGCGGCCTTCGGCCTCCGCCGTCTTGGCCGCTGCCCACGCGATTGCTGCTAGCCGTTGGCAGGGCAGGCCGGCGGCCAGAACAGATCGGGAGGAAGGCTAACACAGAATCGGGTCAAGCGATTCCACTTGAGCTGCGAGCCAAGACCGGTTCGCCGCAGACAGCAACTCCTCCGTCGGGCGAGAGGGACGGGCAAGACGCTGCTTGACAGGCAGGCCGGGTCACCCTCTGATGCAACTGCCGATCTGCGCCACAGAGGGGCAGCGGGTAACGGAAGGAGACAGCCATGCACGCTGCATTGCTTCGGCCGTTGGCTGTGTTGGCGGGCTTGTCGGCGGCTGCGGGGGCGGGGCAGGGCGTTGTCGTCACCAACACGTATCTGAACCTCGACGCGGACGGGGCGCTGAGCGGCGTGCCCGTGACGTTCTCGCGGATCGGGGCCGACGGCGACTTCACGCGGGGCATCGCGCCGCGGATCGGCGGCAGGCGGGTCCCGGCCCAGGTCGACGTCCTCCGGCGGGGGGCGGACGGCTCGATCCGCCACGCGCTGGTGTCGATGGTCCTTCCCCGCACGCCCGAGGGCGGGAAGCTGCGGATCGACTGGCTGAACGAGAAGCCGCCGGCCCCGCCGGCCTTCCAGTGGGGCTTCGACCGCGAGAAGATCGACGTCAGGCTCGTGCTGGCACGGGAGAAGGGCGGCCGGCTCGGCTCGGACGTCGGCAGGATCCTGCGCGGCGGGTGGTCGGCCTCGAGGCGCGTTCGCGTGCTGCACGACGGGCCCGTGATGAAGGAGGTCGAGGTCCACGACGTGCCCACCGACGCCGCCGGGAAGGCGGATGAGCACGTCGAGGTGTACTGGCGGGTGCGCGCGTTCACGGGGCAGCGGTCGGTTCGCGTCGCGGCCGTGGTGGAGCGGTGCAAGGACAGGAAGAAGTCGGGCCCCGAGCCGGTGCAGTACAAGTTCGCCTCCGTCAAGCTGCTCTGCGGCGAGAAGACGCTCTACGAGGAAGGGCCCTACGACCACCTCGACCAGACGCGGTTCCGCATCCTCGCCTGGACGGACGGCAGGCTGGAGGACATCGAGCGGCGCCCGGACTTCGCCTACTGGCACGGCGCGGGCTTCGTGCCGAAGTACCGCTGGGTCGAGCCGAAGACGGCCGCCGAGGTCGACGCGATGTACAGCCGCCGCCACGACATGCGGCGGATGCCGAGACGGCGGCAGGGCATTTTGGAGAACGGCATCATCCTGCGTCACATGCCCGGCACGGGGGGGCGCTGGGACCTCGGCCCGTACCCGTTCTGGGTGGCGGCCTACCTGCTGGGCGGCGGGACGCAGACGTACCGGGCGATCCTCCACGCGGACGGCAACGGCGGGGGGGCGTTCTTCATCCACGTCCGCCAGAAGGGCCGGGCCGGCTACGACGTCTTCACCGTCACCCAGCCGGCCCAGGACCGCGGGTACCGCATCGATCTGTACCGCCTGCCCGACGGCTCGCGGACGCCGACCCAGCCGGACCACGCACACATGCCGTCGATCGGATACGTCAGCTACCTGCTGACCGGCGACAAGTTCTACGCCGAGGAGCTGAGCTTCTGGGCGGCCTTCCAGATGGGCGAATGGCCGCACAAGGGGCTCAAGTGGCATTCGATGGACCGCTCGTTCGCCTGGAGCCTCCGCCAGGTGGTCGACGCGGCGTTCATCCTCCCGGACGGCGACGGGCTCGGCCGGTACTTCACGAAGGGCGTCGACCAGTGCATGGACGAGATGACCGAGGCGCTGGTCAACTCGCCCCGGCGCGTGCACAGCCCGCCGGCGGGCAACTTCCAGTGCTCGGGCCGGCAGAACTGGGTCAACGCGCTGCGCTGCTCGGCGTGGCAGTACGCGTGGGTGGTGTGGGCCTTGCACAACGCGGCGAACAAGGGCTTCGCGAAGGCCGGCCCCGTCCGCGACTGGGCGGCCGAGTACGTCATTGGGCTGTACACCTCCGACGACGAGTTCAAGGCGCCGGACGGCAAGACGTATCGCTACGACCCCCGCGACGCGATGCCGTACTCCACCGCGATCGCGCTGCTGGAGACGAAGATCGTCCCGCTGGCCGGCGGCAAGAAGGGCGTCCGCCAGGTCCGGAAGATCCGCCACCTCGACAACTTCGGCGAGGTCTGGTACTACACCAAGCTCAACGTCGACAACGGCTGGTATGGCGATACGGGCCTGCGAAGCCTGCCCGACGCCAACGGCGTCTGGCCTCTGCGGGAGGACGGATTCGGCGGGGGGTTCATGTACTGGGCGTACGGCAAGAAGCGCAGCCGGCACTTCAACTACCACCTGCTGGCGATGACCGCCCTGGCCGCCGCCATCGAGGCGGACGTCAAGGACGCCCGCAAGGCCTGGGACCTCATGATGCGGTTCGGCGGGAAGGAGGGCGAGTACGGCATCCAGCAGATTCCCCGCACGCCCATCGCCCCGCCGCGCCGCAATCGGTGACCGCCGGCCGCCGGCCCGGTCCGGCGGCGGCCGGCCCGGTCGCCTCGGGAGCCCTCCGGGCAGTTCCGCAGGTCACTTCCCGGCCGCGATCTTGTCCTTGTAGTCCTGCTCGGCCTTGCGGACCCAGCAGGAGCCGCAGCGGCAGCCGCGTTGGCGGCCGCACGTGCCCTCGGTGTCCTTCGAGCCGTGCGGGACGATCACGGCCTCGACGAGCTGCCGCATCCTCCGGTAGCCCGCGTCGCTCCTGTCGCGCCAGCCGCCCTCCTTGATCTGCCCCCATCCGCCGGCGGAGACGGCGAGGGGGGCGTTGAGGATGCGGCTTTCCGCGGGCATGGCGACATTGACCAGCGCCGCGATCGGCTGGGCGGCCAGATCGGGCCCGAAGTCGCTGTGGACGCGTTGGCGGAACGCCTTCTCGGCGGCGGGGTCGATGCGGCGATCCTCGGCGCGGTTGCGGGAGTAGTCGCCGTAGAACTGGGCGTTGAGGTCCAGCCAGTTGATGATCCGCTCGAGCCCGTCGCCGTCGAGCTTGACCCTCATCCTGTGCCTGCCGGTCAGGAAGGCCACCAGCTTGCCGCCGTGGGCGAAGTAGTCCTTCGGCTTGCTGTAGTTGGTCTCGCTGTTGCGGTGGGCGATCTTGACCAGGTCGCGCCGCTCGGTCAGCGAATTGTAGGCGATGCTGAAGCCGCCCGCCCTCGTGCCCAGCAGGTTGATCTTGCCGCCGACCCGATTCTCGTTGAGCCCGTGGCACCTGATGCAATAGCGGTCGAGCACCGGCTGGACGGTCCGGGCGAAGCTGAAGCCCCGCTCGTATCTCGGCCCGGCGGGGGGCTCGATGTCGTGGACCTTCGCGCCGTCGCCCGCGCGGCCGATCACGCCGGTGGTCATTCGCGACTCGTGGCACCCGACGCACCCGGCCAGCTCGCCCGGCTGGAGGTAGACCAGCGACCGCATGGTCATCAGGGCCATCCCGTTGGCGTCGAGGGCCTGAAGCTGCATCGGCACGCCCGCCGGGGCGCGGAAGGCGACCGACCCGTCGGCCTCGACCGGCACGGTGCCGAGGATCCGCTTGACGATCTCGTTGGCCGCCCGGCTTCGGCTGGGGTGGCTGGAAGTCGGCTGGCCGATGATCTCGTTGATCCGCAGGTGCTTGATCGCTCCGGGCTCGAGCGGCTGGGTGCTCTTGTGAACGTCCTTGACGAAGAAGACGCCGCACGGGCTGTCGGCGAGGCGACCGGTGTGGTTCGGCAGGACGGGCGGCGCCGGCCGGGCCCGGATCGGGATCGGGGCGAAACACGACATCTCCGGGTCGCGCCAGATCATCTCCCGCCCGCCGAGCGTGTCGACGAGGTAGATGCTGTAGGCGTTGACCGACTGGACGCGCCCCTGCCCGACGCGCGGTTCGGTCATGTAGGCCACGAGGAACAGGTCCTCGCTGATCGGCCAGGGGGTCGCCGACGCGCCCGGCGTGAACCGCCCGCTGTCCCTGGCCTCGGGGTAGGCAAACTCGGTGGTGATCTTCGTCAGCGGGTCCCAGTCGTCGCGGCCCTTGAAGGGGTCCACCAGCAGCGTCGAGCCGGTCGTGTAGCCGTGGTGTGCGGTGGCGGTGCAGACGACCTGGTGGCTGCCGGGCACGGCCCGCGCCTCGGCGGTCATGCAGGGCGAGTGAGAGTAGTTGCCGTAGTAGTGTGCTGTGGCCCGCCCGTCGGGGTAGGTCGTCCAGAGGCTCTGGAAGCGGGTGTCGTGGCGGTTGATGTAGTCCCACCGCGTGTAGATGATCCGCCCGTCGGGCAGGACCGACGGATCCCACTCGTTGGCCTCGCCGAAGGAGATCTGCCGGACGTTCGACCCGTCGCCGTCGCAGCGGAACAGCATGTACACCGGCGTGTACCGCCCCCCGTGACACCGGCCGTACGTCTGGTTGCGCGTGCTGACGAACGCCAGCCCGCCGTCCGGAAGGTAGCACGCGTCGAAGTCCTCGATCAGCACGGTATGGCGACCGCCCCAGCCGACCAGCGGATCGCTCCGCGTCCCCGTGAGCTGCCGAAGCCCCTTTCCGTCGATGCCGATCTCCCACAGGAAGAAGCGGCGGCGGCTGGGCTGCTTCTCCGTGTGGTCGCAGTAGGAGAAGGCCACCCGCTTGCCGTCGTAGGACAAGTCCGGGTGGAGGACCGATCCTTCCGGCAGCTTGCCGGCCAGCAGGGCCGTCTCGGTGGGCTTGTCCTTCCAGTTGTCCAGCACGACGAGGCCCGGCCCGGGCCGGCTGTGGCGGCCGAGGTACTGGTCGCACATGTGGCTGTAGCCCGGCGGGGGCCGCTTGTTGATCAGCAGCTTGTCGAAGGCCAGCAGGGGGTGAGTGAGGATGATCTTGCGGCGCAGGCGGCGGATCTCGGTGTACAGCCTCCGCCCGCCGGGGCCTGGCTTGCCGGCGAACTGCTCGAGGCGTTTCTCGAACTCCGTCAGCTCGGCGGCGAGTTTCGGGCGGGGCGCGCCCTGTTGGACGAACTCGAGCGTCTTGCGCGCGAGTTCGAGGCGTTCGGCGGTGTAGCGCATGTAGAACAGCCCGCGGACGGCCTCGAGGTCGTCCGCCGACCGGGCCGACTTGGCGCGCCGATCGGCGGCCTCGCGATACGGCTGGGCGCAGGAGCGGGCGTAGCGGGCGGCCAGCTCGGCGACATCGCCGGCGGGCCACGGCTCCTGCCAGATCCTCGCGTCCCGCTCGATCCGCTGCTCGTCGGTGGACTGCTGGTCGCAGAAGCCGTCGCGAACGAGCCGCTCGAGCGTCTGGCGGTCCACGACGGCCTGGTCGGCGGCGGCCAGCAGGGAGCGGCAGTCGACGGTGATCCGGGCGGCCTCCTCTCGCTTCCGCCGGTCCTCGCGGAAGCCGACGTGGGCCTCGAACCACTCGTACCGTCCGCCCAGCTCGAAGA
>Ga0180438_10003762_pt1 | contig 22524 bp, 21 predicted proteins | sample SS_ome_12_FD_132455 | JGI IMG/M metagenome (GOLD analysis project Ga0180438, IMG submission 132455) | Hypersaline lake sediment archaeal communities from the Salton Sea, California, USA - SS_3_D_2 metaG | ecosystem: Environmental > Aquatic > Non-marine Saline and Alkaline > Hypersaline >...
CGAGCGAATCCAGGAGATCGAATATGCGCTCAACTCACGACCCAGAAAATGTCTGCGCTTCAGAACACCGTTCGAGGTTCTTTATCAGTTAACTGGTGTTGCACTTGCTGGTTGAATGTGGGGGCGTTATTGCTGGCAGTATTGCACTTATTGGCTTTGGACTGGATAGTATCATCGAATCATTATCTGGATCGGTGATGATATGGCGCCTGCGTCAGCATGGGAAGATATCCCATAAAGATGAGGAACGTATTGAGAAAAAGGCGATGAAACTCATTTCCGTAACGTTTTTTGTCCTCGCTGCATACATTTTTTATGAGGCAGTGCGCAAACTTATAGTACAGGAACCTCCAGAGGTTACAATACCGGGTATCATGATCGCATGTATCTCTATTATTATCATGCCGGTTCTTGCTATACAAAAGTACCGGATCGGAAAAAGGATCCGCAGCAAAGCACTTGTAGCAGATTCCAAGGAAACACTAGCATGTTTTACCATGTCGATCGCTCTATTGCTGGGACTTTTAATGAATGCATTATTAGGTTTCTGGCAGGCGGATCCGGTGGCGGGAATTATTATTGCTTTATATCTGGTACGTGAGGGTCGGGAGGTTTGGCTGGAAGCACACGAGGAGGCTGGAGAATGAAAAAAATGGGCATCATTGGCGGACTCGGGCCAGAGTCCACGATCGAGTATTATCGGATCATATGTCAGTTGTACCGGGAGAAGTCCAGCGGTAAGTATCCAGAACTGATAATATACAGTCTGAATTTCATGGATTTCCCATGTACAGGTTCGAGCGCGGGCCTGGATCAGGTTGAATCCTGGCTGACCCGGGCAATACAGTCGCTTCATCAGGCGGGTGCAGATTTCGCTCTGATAGCAGCTAACACACCCCATATCGTATTCGAACAGGTCCAGAAAAGCTCGCCCATCCCATTGATCAGTATTGTGGAAGAGACCTGCCGTACTGCGAATGAGAAAGGACTTAAGCGCCTTGGTTTGTTCGGTACGATCACGACAATGAACGGTCATTTTTATCAACAAGTATTTGAGAAAAAGAATATCACGATCATCCTGCCAAATGATGCAGAAAAGGAATATATACATGACAAACTCTCGAACGAATTGATGTACAATAAGGTTATTGATCGTACCCGTGAGGATTATCTTACGATCGTCAAACGTATGGTCGATGAAGACTCGATCGACGGACTTATCCTGGGGTGTACCGAGATCCCTTTATTGCTCACCCAGGATGAATATGGTATTCCATTTTTAAACACCGCCCGGATCCACGCTGAAGCCGCGGTGGTATACGCATTTTCATAATAGAACACGTCAAATCGGTATTGACACAAAATCCATTGTCACTATAATCCAGTAAGCTGTAACCGTAGAAGGTTTACCTCTATTACATCCTCCTGGATGTATATTGGTATGATGGCTTGAAAGGAGGAATTTTGGAAATCTACGGTAAGGTAAAATGGTTCGATAGTAAAAAGGGCTATGGTTTTATAGAGAAAGAAGACGGATCCGGTGATGTTTTCGTCCACTATGCCGACATACATGGTGATGGTTATCGGGTTCTTAGAGAAGGCGATAGAGTTAAGTTTGAGATATCGACCACGCCGAAAGGCGATAAAGCCTTGAATGTCGAACGTCTTATAGAACAAGAAGCGTAGCTTCCTGCGTTGTATAAAAAGGCTGGGTTCTCCCAGCCTTTTTATTTACAGATAGCTGATGGTTGATATCGGATATCCGCGGCATTTCAATTAGCGGTTTGGGGTAATATTCGATCTGCCTGGTGTATTGACATAATACCATGAGTTATTATAATGAATAGTGCAGTGGGCACGTATTGCGGATGTGAATTATAACCGCTTGAATGAATCCCTGAAATTCATTGAAGACATCGTTCGTTTTTCCTTTGAAAATAAGATATTACTCGTTGATATTCGAAAAATACGCGCACAATTCTTAAAAGTTAAACAACTTGTCCCGGTAGCATCCATCATCAAAACACGCGCCAGCGACCGAGATCTTGGACGCGCCGCCAGATTCGATCATACAACCAGACGCGACATGGATGATCTGTTGATCGCAAACATGACAAGAACTAAAGAATCAGCCCGGATACTCGAGGAGATATTGCGAGCCAGGATTCCACGAGCAAGTGCATTAATGAAAGACATAAGATTCAGACTGTATGATCTTGAGCAGTCACTCTATGCTGTGTCCAGTCGGACATTCGATCCCTCCCTCTATGCCATTTTTGACGAATCATTCGTCGATAACTCACGCTTTGAGCGCGATATCAGGATCATGGTTCGATCTGGAGTTACCGTGGTTCAACTGAGGATCAAGCACCTTCCAGATCGGGTTTTTTACCGTCATGCAAAAAAGGTTATGAAGGTACTGGCGAATACCAAAGTCGTATTCATTGTGAACAACCGGATCGATATTGCTCTTGCCTGTAAGGCACACGGAGTTCACCTGGGCCAGCATGACATATCGGTCAAGGCAGCACGCGAACTGCTCGGTGACCATTGCATCATTGGTGTTTCGGCACATACCCCGGTCCAGGCAAAAAAAGCCCAGCGCAATGGGGCAGATTATCTGGGTGTTGGTTCGGTATTTCCCAGTGCAACGAAGCGGGATAGTCATATTATTGGACTAAATGGTCTGCGCAGGGTATGCAAGGTGGTAGATATCCCGGTCGTGGCTGTAGGGGGATTAAACAAGAGGAATTACAGATCCGCCCTGCGGGCAGGTGCTCAGGGAATCGCGGTTGCTTCATATCTTTTCAAGGGATCTTTAAGAAAGAATATACGTTCATTGACAGGGAAACGTCATTGATTATAATAAGCTATCATACAGTATAAGATGGAATTAGATGACAATAAAAGGCTAAGAAGGCATGAGAAGGCAGCTTTCTTTAGCCTTCTTTATCTTTTCATGTTCACGAAAGCCTTATCAGGGTAAGGAGGTTATATGGACTTCAATATAGCAGCAAGGAACTTTCGACTGGATGATGTGCTTGAAGAATACGCCAACAAGAAGATAAAAAAACTGGAACGTTACTCACACCACATTATCAACGGCGAGCTGATCCTGGAAAAAGATAGATCGCTTTGTCTGGTTGAATTGAATCTTTCGGTCAAACATTCGACGATCACCAGCAAGGTGAATAATCATGATATGTATCAAGGCATAACCGAAGTTTTCAGAAAGATCGAACGTCAGTTAAAAAAATATGAAGACAAGCTCCACGAGCGCAAGCGCGTCGCACAAAAAACAAAGCGAATATGAAAAAACTAACAGTTAAAACTCTTTTTAATGAAAAGGGAAAAGAATTCAAACTTGATGTGCTGACCGGACAAGAGCGTCTCGGGAATAAGTTCATTACATCGTACGATATTTTCCGTCCCGGTCTTGCACTTGCTGGTTACACCGACTATTTTTTGGGTGAGCGGATCGTGGTGATCGGAAAGACAGAGGTAGCATTCCTTAAAACTCTCAAACAGTCCGTTAAGAGCCGGCGTATCGCGAAGATAATACGGATGATAAAACCCTGTATCATTGTATCTGAAAACCTCAGTGTCGATCGGAAGATATTCGATGAAGCGAAACGGCAGAAATTACCCTTACTGAGAACTTCAGTATCAACCACGCCGTTTATTCATCGTCTAACCGCGTATCTTGATTATAAGCTTGCACCGACTAAATACCTTCAGGGAACGCTCGTAGACATATATGGCGTTGGTGCTCTTCTGATCGGAAAACCAGGAACCGGTAAGAGCGAATGTGCGCTCGACTTGATCGAGCGTGGCCATCGTTTTGTTGTTGATGATCTGGTGAAGATCATGCAGCGGGGTGGGATGATCATCGGTTCCGGGGCAGAAAAAAGTGAGCGCCTGCGTCATCATATTGAGATCCGGGGCGTGGGACTCGTTGATATGTATCGGCTATTCGGTGTCAAATCAGTCCGTCGGCGCAAGCGCATCGAAGTGGTAATTGAACTTGTACTCTGGGATGATGTACAGGGTGATTTCGAGCGTATCGGAATACAGCGTAAGACAAAAACGATCCTTGGTGTTGAAATACCACGTTATGTGGTTCCGCTTACACCCGGTAAGAATATATCGGTGATCGCCGAGGTCATCGCAATGCACCACTTATTGGAACTGCGTGGGATCAATCCTGCCGGGGAATATGATCGTGAACTCAAGCGGGTGCTGCGGCATATGGAAACACCGAGTATCCATTACGATGAAGACATAGAGTAGATATGGTTCGCGGTATCATAATCGGGCACGGGGATTTTGCGAAGGCAATGGTAAATACCGCTGAACACATTGTCGGGGAGCAAACCGGATTGGTCATTTTATCAAATCGTGGGTGTTCCTGTGATTCTCTTGCTGATCAGGTTGCCGAATTGGTACAAAAGAACGATCTTGAGAATACGATCATTTTTCTTGATCTACCTGGTGGATCTTGTACCATAAGTTGTTACAAGGTTTTGAAAGACCACCCTGATCTGAAAATAATCAGTGGCACCAATCTTCCCATGTTGATCGAATTTTTTATACTAAGAGATAAATATCCAGCAAAAGAGCTTGTGCCGATCCTTCTTAAGAAGGGGAGGGACAACATGATAGAGTTAAGGAGAGAACAATGAGCGTGGAAATACAAGGGCTGGGGCATATATTCGAGCGATCAGCGCGTAATATTCCGGACAAGATCGCTGTGAAAAAGGGCGACATTGTGTATACCTATAGAGAACTTAAGGATGAAGTCCAAAAAGTGAAAAATTACTTACTTTCATTGGGTTTGCAGCCGGGTGATAAGTTTGCCGTGTTCGGCGAGAACCGACCAGAGTGGGCGATCTCTTACCTTGCTATTGTGCGTGCAGGATTGATTTGTGTACCCCTCGATCGGCTCCTGTCCGAGGCTGAGATACTGCATATACTCAGACAGAGTGAAGCACGCGGGATCATTGCTTCTGAGGATTTCGTCGATAAGATCGACGAGATCAAGGGTGAATTACCAGAACTCGAACATGTGCTGCTTATGAATACGATCTCCAGCCTGAAACCAAAACAGGACTTCCCTGATGTTAAGGTGGATCCTGATGCACTTGCTGTTCTTATCTTCACGTCCGGCACGACCGGGACCTCCAAGGCGGTGATGCTGTCGCACAACAACATCATCCAGAATCTCCTCGCGATCGATAAGACGATCAAGGTAACACCGGAGGATTCCCTTGTTTCGATCATCCCGATGCATCATACTTTTGAAGCAACCGGTGGGTTTCTCTATCCGCTTTTTCAGGGATCAACAATACACTATCCGCCCAGTCTGAAACCGAAGGATATTGTTGCGACAATGAAAGAGGCAAACGTATCCTGTCTGATCGCAGTGCCGTTACTTTTTGAGAAGTTCCTTGCTGGTGTGCACCGGAAAGTATCAAATGCATCTGTGCCGACCAAGATCCTCTTTAATACGATAAGTGGTATTGGCTCGGTTTTTAAATTCCTGCGGAAGCCGTTATTTGCCCGCATCCGGCGCGAGATGGGTCTGGGCAATCTCCGTCTTGCATGCGCTGGTGGAGCTGCGCTCACTGAGAAGGTCGCGCGTGGATTAGAACTTTTTGCGATCCCGTTGATCCAGGGATACGGACTGACCGAAACTGCTCCGGTCGTAACGGTTAACCCGCTCGAGCGACCAAGGAACAAGTCGGTTGGTTTACCGATCCCGGGGGTTGAGGTCAAGATCCATGAACCGGATGAGAGTGGTGTGGGTGAGATCAAATTACGCGGACCCAATGTCATGCTCGGGTATTATAAGAACCAGGCAGCGACCGATGAGGTTATTAAAGAGGGCTGGTTCTACACGGGAGATATTGGCTACTTTGATGAGGATGGATACCTGTATATCGCGGGGCGCAAAAAGAGTGTGATCGTTACACAGACCGGCAAGAATATATATCCGGAGGAACTCGAAGAGAAACTCGTAAAGAGTCAATGGATAAAAGAAGTACTGGTCGTCCCGAGGATCGACCAAGAAACCAAAAAGGAACAGATCTGTGCGCTTGTATTCCCCGACTACGAACTTCTCGAGGAATACAGTATTTCAAGTGAAACCACCCTGTCCCAGGCCGATATTGAAAATATCATTCATGAGGATATCAAAAAGACCAATGAAGATCTTCCGGCCTACAAAAAAGTTACGAGATTTGAGATCAGGGAAGAAGAATTTCCCAAGACCACAACGCTCAAGATAAAGCGCCACATGTTCCTTGATCGGGGAATGAAAGTCTGAACATTTAAGATTTTAGATTTCAGATGTAAGATTTGAGCTTTGCTGAGAGCCGTATTGACATTGTTAATTCCATGATTACAATGAGATCTAGGAGGTTTTATGGAAAAGAAAGTAGGTATTATCACTCACTATTTTGGCAAAATCAGTGTCGCAGTGCTCAAAGTCACGGAAGGTGAGGTTAAAGTTGGTGATACGATACACATCAAAGGCGCACACAGCGATTTCACACAACAGGTCGTTTCAATGCAGGTTGAACACAACAACATTGAGGTGGCAAAGAAAGACGATGAGGTTGGACTACGAGTAGACCAACAGGTCCATGAACATGATGAGGTGTACCTGGTTACTGACTAACCGTTAGTATCGTTGAGTTTGTTACTTTCATTGATCTCGTTTAAATCTGAATTCTACAATCTCAAATCTTAAATCAAGCTGTATCCTTGACATCATTACATTTTATGTTATACTACTGTTTGTAAGGAGGCCTATGATATTCGTTTCAACACTTGATTGTATTCCTGGAAAAGTCGATGAATTACGTGAGATAATAAAAACGCTTAAAATCCCGGAAGATATCAAGATAAGGGAATTCCTCACTCTCTTTGGTAAACCTGATTTTCTTCTTACATTTGAAGCTCCAAACGAAGAGCGGGCAATGGCATTTGTTTTGAAATTCGTGTCGGTCGCGGTGCCAAAAACATCAGTCGGAGTGTCAGTGGAGAAAATGTAATGCCAGCGTCGCTCACCCGCATTGCAGCCCGGGAAAACGTACGGATCAGCTTCTTAAAAAAAGGGATTAAAGACGGGACGATCGTCCTGGTCAAGAACAAGAAGCACCGGATCCGTCCCCTGGCGATCGGTAAGGGATTGAGAACCAAAGTCAATGCTAATATAGGTACTTCACCAAACGTGTGTGACCTGAAACTGGAACTGAAAAAGCTCCGCGCATCGATCGCAGCCGGCGCTGATACGGTAATGGATCTATCAACTGGAGGTAATGTAGATCATATACGCGGTGCTTTGATTAAAGCATCCACTGTTCCGATCGGCACGGTGCCTATCTACCAGGTTGCCCTTGAGGCACGCAAGCGAAAACAAGCATTTATCGACTCGACAGTAGACGAAATTTTTGATGTGATAACACGTCACCTGGATGATGGCGTGGATTTTATTACTGTACACTGCGGTGTTACACGCAAAAGCATACAGGGCATGCGCCGTAAAAAACGGGTATGCGGTGTAGTAAGCCGGGGTGGATCGATGATGATCGAATGGATGCGCTATAATAAGCGGGAAAACCCGCTGTATGAGTATTATGATCGGCTGCTCGAACTTGCCGGGAAATATCAAGCTACCCTGAGTTTGGGTGATGGATTACGTCCGGGCGCGATCGCGGATGCTACTGACCGGTACCAGGTGCGTGAGCTTGTTATCATTGGTGAACTTGTCCAGCGTGCCCGTGATGCGAATATATCGGTAATGGTCGAAGGTCCGGGACATATTCCCATCAATCAGATAGAAGCAAATATTAAATTGGAGAAACACATCTGCCAGGGCGCGCCCTTCTATGTACTGGGACCGCTCGTTACGGATATTGGGGCAGGGTATGATCACATCGTTGGTGCTATTGGTGGAGCGCTTGCTGCATATTTCGGCGCAGATTTCCTGTGTTACGTGACCCCGGCTGAACATTTAGGTTTGCCGAACGTAGATGATGTTCATGAAGGTGTGGTAGCTTCAAAATTAGCCGCTCATGCTGCAGATATCGGCAAAGGTATGCGGTTTGCTTGCGATATTGATCTCGCTCTATCTAAGGCCCGTTATTCACTCGATTGGAAAGAGGTTCATAAGTTATTGGCAGGTAATAAAAAAGCCAAGCGTATTTTTAGCCGATCCCGGTCAAGATCCATGGAAACCTGTACAATGTGTGGAGAATTTTGTGCCATGAAAAAGACAAGGGAAGTAATTGGGAGGTCGTGATGAATTTTTTTAAAGAAGATTATTTATCAAAGGTTAAGGATTTTTCCCTGCGCGGGGCGGTATCAACCATGGCATTTTGTCTCCTGCTCGAAATCGTGTTTTTACTCGACCGCTTCTTAAAATTCCTGGATGTAGCGCTGATCGTACCGATCATTGCTTTTGGTGCCTTTGTATTTGGATTTATCATTTTTCTGCTGTGCCGGCGGGGAGTCAGATCGCCGGTAATCCCGTTCCTTATTACGACCGTAACCGCCGGTCTACTTACGTTCGCATTTGCCTATGTCAATCCATTTATCCGCGCCCCATTCTTCCTCATATATTTATATATCATCATACACCCGGCTGAATTTTTGGGTATTGTGAATGGGTTGTATGCGATCGCTATTATCGACATATTTTATATGATCATGATATTCGTAACACAAGCCAAGCATCCATGGCTGGATGTAAATGTGGAGATATTGAAACTGGTGATCTTAACATTCATAGGAGTTCTTCTGGTGGTTGATTTTGACCGGACGATAAAACGCCTTCAGAGGATACGGATTGCTGCACGTGAGGCTGAGAAGGGAAAGCTGAGTGTCCATATCAATGACACCAAGACTGACGAAGTAGGATTTCTCGCAACGAGCTTTAACCGGATCATCATAGCGCAAGCTGATCTGGTGCGCATGATCCGTGATGTCGTATCCAACCTTACGGATATGAGTGAACAGATCGCGGGTACTGCAAGTGAAATGGCATCTTCATCGTCGGAGATCGTGAGAACGACCCAGCGGATGACCGAAGGTATCAACCAACAGCATGAGGAACTCGATACTACGATCACAACCGGAAAGACATTGAGTGAAGTGAGTTATAATGTAGTAAATAATGTTAAAAAGATCGAGGAATTCTCGGTGGGAGTATCGAGTAATGCGAGTAATGCGATCAGCCAGAGTGATGTTGTGATCAAAAACATGGAACTGATCGGCGAACGTTACGGCAATTTATCTTCACTCATGAACCGGCTCCAGGTCATATCCAATACGATCAATAAGATCGTGAACACGATCGAGTCGATCGCAGAGAAGATCAATATATTGTCGCTCAACGCTTCGATCGAAGCGGCTCGTGCCGGTGAATCAGGCAGGGGATTTTCTATTGTCGCCGACGAGGTTAAAAAACTTGCCGACAGTTCACAGAATTCAGCCTCCGAGATCGCCCGGATAATCAAAGAAATGCTTGAGTCGATCCAGACGGTCACTACGAGTACCGAAGAGGTCAATAAGGCGATCAATGACGGCAGTGTGGTCGTGAAATCAACCGCCGACTCATTGAGCGGCATATCGAATAGTGTGCTTGAATTGAATGATGCGATCAAGAATATAAAGGAGATCATTTCCAAGGAAGAGCAGCATATTACTAATATCATAAAACAGGTGGAAAGTTCACATAATATCGCCGAGGAGAATACTGCTGCGGCCGAAGAGATCCTTGCTTCGATCGAAGAGCAAAGTGCCGCGACCGAGGAATTCTCCGCGACGAGTCAGGAACTCGTATCCGTAGCGAATCGATTGAAAGACATGGTAGAAGCCTTCAAGGTGGACGGAAGCGAAGACAAAAAACAGCCAACAGATGATTGATATCTGATATTAGGTGGATATTATGACCATTGGGAAATTTAGATTTAGAATTTGTTTAGTATTCAGGAGTTCAAGTATAGCATTTCAAGGAAGTCATGCCTGACATTCTTATCGTCGAAGATAAAAAAAGTTTTGGGGAAATGCTCAAGGGCAATCTTGCGGATGCCGGGCTGAGCGTACACTGGGTCCAGCGTGGCAGGGAAGCCCTTAAACTGATCAAACGCGAACAGGTGGATATCGCCCTGCTCGATCTACGTCTCCCTGATATTGAGGGGGTTGACTTGCTGCGGGAGATACGGAAGATCGATAGCGACATTGCGTGCCTGATCATGACCGCCTATGGTTCTATCGAGCGCGCGGTCGAGGCAATGAAGCTCGGTGCTTATGATTTTATAACAAAACCGTTTGATGTCGAGCAGCTGATCCAGATCATTGAGCGTATTCTTCAGGGTAAGCGGTGTTTGCTTGAGAATATTCTTTTAAAAGAAGAAACCACCAGGTTACATGGTTACGAGATCATCGGGAAAAGTACCGCGATCAAGAAATCCGCCGAACTTCTAAAAAAGGCAGCTCCAACTGATGCTACAGTGCTCTTGTTTGGTGAATCAGGCACTGGGAAAGAACTCTTTGCCCGAGCCTGTCATACACTCTCGTATCGAAAGGATTTTCCCTTTGTGCCAATTAATTGCGCTGCGATCCCCCGGGAACTGCTTGAGAATGAACTTTTCGGATCGGAGAAGGGGGCATTTACCGGCGCGGCAGTACGCAAACTCGGCAAGTTCGAACTGGCGAACAAGGGGACGATATTTCTTGATGAAATCGGAGACCTTGATCTTGATCTGCAGGCAAAGATCTTGCGCGTACTCCAGGAAAAGACATTTGAACGGCTTGGCGGCACTGTATCGATAAAGGTTGATGTCCGCGTGATCGCGGCGAGCAATAAAGATCTTATTGATCTGGTAAAACATCAGCGTTTCCGGGAAGATCTCTATTACCGGCTCAGTGTTTTTCCGATCACCGTGCCTGCGTTGCGTGAACGCTATGAGGATATTCCATTATTAGTTGATTATACGATGAAACGACTTGGATCGGATAAAAAAGTGACCAAGAAGACTCTGCGAAAACTCACCGGTTATCCATGGCCGGGTAACATCCGTGAACTCGAAAACACGATCGAACGGGCGATCATCCTGGCCGATGATACTCTCGAACCCGAGCATATCCTATTACCCCGGCAGCAAGGTTCGGTTTTTTCTCTTGGAGCAGTAAAGACATTGAAGCAGGCTGGTGTTCGTGGTCAACAAACAGCCGAAGCGGCGTTGATCAGAAAAACGCTGACTGATACCAATGGCAATAAATCTGAGGTAGCACGGCGCTTAAAAGTATCCTACAAGACCCTCTTGACCCGCATCACAGAATATAAAAAGAAGAACCTCCTTTAAGACAGTATGCGCTAGGCACTACCTCGCCAGACGCTAAGCGCACTAGGAACTAGGAACTATGAACTGCATAGCGTGAAGCGTAGATCGTTTCTATTTGTTATTCCGGACTTGATCCGGGATCTATTTTTTCCGCTGAATTATCCTTTCAAACCGGATAATGACGATCTGAACCCGATTAGTTTTTCGGATTTGACATTTGTTTAGGATTTCGGATTTAGAATCTGGGCGTAATAATTCTAACGAATTATTACGAACTTGCCGGTTTGTTCTCCCACATCCGATTGCACGTGGAATATATACACCCCGCTTACCACGCGGTTACGGGTATCGCTGAGCATGTCCCACCACTCGTCACCGCCAGCATCGTTCACCACACCACTTCCCGTGGTATGATGGTGTTTGATCACTCTGATCAGTTCACCAGCGAGTGTGAATATACGTAATGTGCATTCTGCCGGCAGGTTAATGAATTTAACCCGGCGGTATTCGAATGAATATTGCCACTCATGGTGGACAATATAGGGATTAGGCACGACCTTCACGTTCAATGGAATGATCTGCGTGACTGAATCAAAGTATGCCGGGGTCGGGACGATGTTAAATTCTGCATTCACCGCCATCGGGGAGAAATCGTCGCGCGCGTACACGATACCCCTATCACCGGGCTGTGGTAAAGGATCTGAAGGCATTAGTGGTCCGCCTCCTTTCACCGCGATCAAGCCACCGCATATATGGATATAGCGGGTATTCCAGAGTGTCTGTGGATTTTGACCGTTCATGATCAATGTATCAGATACCTGGCGCAAGGAGAGAAAACACCATCCATGGGCAAGGGTGTCATACTGATGGCTTGAATTCGGGAAATACGGCTTATAAGGTATTACAGTATTGGTATGCATATCCAAAACCTGGAGGGTCAAGCCACCACCAGGAGCGGTTACCCAATCAAAAGAGAATCTATTGCCCCGGTAGCCCCAGAAGGTCCAATAAGGTGCGAACGAACCAGGAGGAACAGGAAAAACCAGTGTGTCCGGGTATGAACCATAACACGCAACACTATCAAACAAGGATTCATCGACCGGAAATGAATCTCGGACAAAACGCACCGTGGTATTCAATCCGTGCAGCGTGCCGAACATGTGGTTGAAATCAACTGTTGTTTGAGGTTGGAATACGATACGAGCGCTGTCAACAGGAGTGTACGAATCACCTGTTATATAAGCACAAACCTCTGGAGCGATAATACTGTCGATCACGACCTGGTTGCTGTCATAGGTGTGGTACCAGGCCCAGTCAATATCACCGAAAACCAGGTGTTGTAATGCAAATGTCATATCGAGCGGATAGGTGATAGCAACACTCACCTGGTCCAGCAGGCGATCATTGCCGTTCGGCTGTTCCAGCATGAAGGTACCAGGAACATAATTAGCTGGATCCCGGCGTGGTGCTGCCGGTACAAGCAAAGGTTTGCTTTCCATGCGTAATACCTTGAACGTGCTATCGGATGTTTTAGTGTAATTTTGATCGAATGATGATACCGCATAGTAATAAGTGAATCCATTGCGCACATCCTGGTCAATGTAGAGATGGCGTAGACCGCTGTCATCAGCGATCAAGGTATCGCCGGGTATAGCGCTGGTATCTTCAAAAAAGATACCGTTGTACAGATCATACTCTTCTAACTTGAACCATTCCCCTTCTTCGGCAGTAAAACTTTTCCAAATGCGGTAGCCTTCGAAATCGTGTTCCCGGTAAAACTGATCATATACCGGTGAATTGGGATTTGTCCCGACCAGACTGTAATAGGGATCGGATTCATGCTCAGGACTGCTGTCCCATACCAATGTCACACTGGCATCGCCCGGGATACAGGTAAGATGGGGTGGTGACGGTGCTTTGGGCAGGAGCCAGTTCTGGTCGTACACCAGCTGGCAGAAATGATCCTGGATCACGATCGCCGTATCGGGTCGTGCATAAATGTTGTACCATTCAGCGAACATTACGGCAAAGGTGAACACATGGGTCGATTCAGCCATAAGTTCGAATGGACCGGTACACATGATATAGCGTTGATCCCGGGGAAACGTCTCCGCGGTGTCATATGGTTCATAAGCACCGTTTATATGGTTATAGCCGGCAAGGATCATGAACCGTTCAATGTCATTGTCCGGTATCGTATTCGGTTCATAGGATTTCATCGCGGTCATTTCAAGCTGGGGGATCTGTGAGGGATCGCGCCAGTCAGGCAATCCATCATAATCAGCATCCCACATTTCTTCCGGAATAAAACTGTAAAAATATGAACTATCTCGTTCGTACTGATCAGGGATACCATCGTAATCCTTGTCATGTCCCTCTTCCAGATCCCAGGGTGACTGCAGCAGGTCCATACCGAAAACACCCGGGACAATATCCCAGCCAGGTTCCTGTTCCTCCTGCCACTGGTATACAAGATTATCGATCAGCATGGTCCTGCCCGCAACCTGGTAATACCGGTTGACAATACCGGCGGTAATATCATTGCCGCTGTACCATCCCTCCTGGCCGATATCACCATCGACAATATAACCAAAATAACAATTCGTAAAAGAACTGTCCGTGACATTCCTGACCTCATATTTTAAGAATATGCAGTTTTCAAAACCACCGACATCCCAGGCATAGCACGTCTGATATACCTGGATCCCGATCGGTCCTCTATCCCCGGGGGTGTGTGCTTCCGGATCCAGGTCATTATAGGCGGCCCAGGAATCTTGGTCTGACAGAACCTCCTGAGGAGCATGGTAAAAGATCTCCTGTGAGGCGGGCCAGTTCTGGGGAGAATAGTAAACCTGGGCATCTTCGCTGTCCCACGGGACATCCTTTGTTCCGGGCAGGAATTCAGTCCAACCATTATAGGTGGAATACCCGGTCGTAACAAAGGTGTCGCCTTCTAACATATTAACGGTACCAAACCATGGTCCGGCTCCGAATATATAGGATTGTTCGCTGCCTTTTGGCCACCAGCAACCAGGATCCCAGCCGCCGTAATAGGAATGGGCGACTGGTCCGAAGTTATATACGTACATTTCCACCTGGTTGACGTTATGCATGAACCCATAGTACCAGCGGGAAAATTGTTGCGGAGGAGCGTCCATGGAACGTCCCTGGGCGATCACACAATATAACAATAAAAACAGGAAATATTTTTTCATGAATTACCTGATATGGTATAACAGAGAAACTCGGTTGTCAATAGAAATATTGTTTATTTGAGAAGAACCCTCAGGTTTCGGGGCAGTATTTCTACGATGCCGATAAGGTCGGATTCTTCTAATTTGTCCTTCATGGTTTGCGGTATTTCGTCGATGGGCAGGCCATTAAGAAGTATATTTGTTTCTTCTTCGGAAAAATCCGCTCCGGGTTCAAGCCAATCCTGTAAATCATGATTAGCCGGACATACTTTCTGGCAGATCATACAGCCGATAAGGGAGTTATGCCAGGCAGGTTTCAACCATTCAGGAAAATCTACATCAGGGGGGTGTTCGTTCCAGAACGTTATACAACGTTCGGTATTGAGTAGAAAACGATCAGTGCGTATCGCGCCAGTTGGACAGCTACGCATGCATTTATCACACTCCATGCATTGCTCCATCATGACTGGCTGGCGCCATTGATTATCGTCACAGGGAAGGTCAGAGTAGAATGCAGTGAGACGGTGGAAACTGCCCAGTCCTTCGACATATGCGATATTGTTTTTCCCGTACTCAGCGAGTCCACTGCACACCCCAAGGAGTTTATTGGGCACATTTACCTTTACAACCCGAAATCCGTGGGGTTTGAGCAGATCAGTAAGTAAAGTACAGGTTTGATCGATCTTTTCCCGTCCGTGCAAATAGGTGGGGGGTACGACAGTATGGATGGTTTTTTTGTTGTGATGAAAGGTGAAACGGGATGGGGGGTCTTTTTTTGCCACTACAATGAGCGATTGAGCGTCAGGGGAATCTTCTGGAGGCGAACTAAGGAAATCAGTGAAATACATATCGTAGAGTTTTTTGCTCAGCAATCCCTGGTCATTGAAATCATCGATCATTTTACGCAAGTCTCGAAGGCGCTGGATCGAAACAACACGAGCCTTGTACTCTCGCGTATCTAGTTGTTTTATAAGTGTTTCTTCGGGATTCATGTGACACCGTGATTTTACAGTGTTTTCATGGAGAGTCAAGTGGGCATGAATTACTCCTTGACAATTAGGGGAATTCCCTATATAATTATAGTAGATAAAATGGTCAGAGAATTTTCACATCAAGAAGGAGGTTTTATGGGTCGTTATATAATATTAGGTTTAAGTCTAATCCTTGTGTTCGGACTGGTACATAGCGCCTTTGCAGCACAACGCGTGGTTGTGTGCGAGGAATGGTACCAGGAGACATGAGGTAGCTGCAGGTATGCCAGTAGTTCACTGGCACAGGTAGCTATTGATTACCCGGATCAGGTTGCGTTAATAGAAATGCATCTCAGATCAGGTTATCCTCTTTACTGTCCAGAAGCAGTAAATCGGATGTACTACTATCCATCTCCCTATGTCACTCCTATGTTGAAGTATGATGGATTAAATGGCGGCAGTGGTTATTCGGGTTGGCGCAATCTAATTACAGGTCGTTTTGGAATTGATGCCGCCGTCACGATAACAATGTGGGGGACCTATACAGATGGTAGCGGCACAATAAACGTTCAGTTTCGTAACGATACAACGGTTACGGTAACTGGTCGGGCGTCTATCGTTGTGACAGAAGATAGCTGTTACTATGCTGGACCAAATGGTGACGTATGGCACAATCATGTTGCCCGCGATTATGTGCCAACCGCAACGGGAACTTATGTATCCATTCCTCCAGGGGACTCCGTAACCGTAACGCAATCCTTCACGATTCAAGCAGCATGGGTAGAGGAAAATTGCGAGATCGTTTCCTGGTTGCAAACGGATGGAACAAGATATATGTGGCAAGGCGGTAAGATACCGGTTACCAGTATAGGTGTCAAGGAACATGAGGATGACGTAATAGCTACTCAGAAGATCTATCCGGCTCCTAATCCGTGTACCAATGGCACAGAATTTTCATTTCAACTACCTACGGGTGTCGAGTATCATATTGATATCTTTGATATAACTGGACGCCTTATTCGGACTGTGACCGGTACTGCATCAGGTGCTACAGAATCGGTGAGATGGAACTGTGATAACCGGATCGGGGACAAAGTGAGTTCCGGTGTGTATCTGTACAGATTCGTAAGTGAGGCTACCAACACGACAGGTAAGATCATTGTTGAATAGACCCAGGTTTTATGATGGCAAGACCCTGCATGGATCAAGTGCAGGGTCTTGTCTTGTTACGATGCTGAAGGGGTATGTTATCGTAAATGAGTAAGATTCTTATTTTCTTGTCCATGATCATAATAATCCCTGTTCAAGCCCAGGTTGAAAGATGGATCTATGCGTACGATGGACCAGCAAATAATGCTGACGAGGCCCATTCTATTGTTTATGGTGGAGATAATAACCTTTATACAGCAGGTTTTAGTTTTGGTCTTACCGGAGACAATGATTTCACCATACTCAGTATCGATACCTCAGGCAACGAGCGATGGGTCTATTCGTATGATGGGCCAGGGCATGTTACGGATGGCGCGAATTCAATTACCTATGGCAATGACGGAAATGTCTACGCTGCTGGGTGGAGTAATGGTGGGACAGGAGATATCGATATTTTTATCGCCGGCGTAGACACCAATGGGAATGAAAAATGGGTGTACAGATACAATGGTACCGCTAATTACGTGGATAACGCATTTTCTATTGCTTCTGATCCGAACAGCAATATCTATGCTGCAGGCTTTACCTTCACTTTTGCCAGCGGAGTAACGGATTTCATTGTGGTTAGTCTCACCTCTGCAGGTGGTGTCAGGTGGATATACACCTACGACGGGGGCGGAAATCCGTGGAACGGTGCTAATTCTGTCATCTATGGTCCGGACAACTACATCTATGCCGCCGGATACTGCGGTGGTACAAGCAATGATATTGATTTTGCTGTGGTGTGTCTTGATACTGCCGGGAATGAAGAGTGGATCTACAAACATAATGGTCCGGGTAACGATGACGATGAAGCCATGTCGATCATCTATGGCAATGACAATAATCTGTATGCTGCAGGATACAGCAGTGGTGTGTCTTCAGATTCTGATTTCGTTGTTATTAGTTTGACTACTTCAGGTAATGAAAATTGGGTTTATCGACATAATGGGTCCGGGAACAGCGCGGATCAAGCCAATTCGATCGCATACAGTGTCGCTAATAATATTTATGCCGCAGGATTTGCATGTAACACGGGTACAGATAATGATTTTACAGTTATAAGTCTGACGCCTTCAGGAAGCGAACGATGGGTTTACACCTATAATGGGCCGGGCGATTTTATCGATGAAGCGCTGTCGATCACATGTGGTTCTGACAGCAATATTTATGCTGCTGGGTATAGTTTCGGTTCGGGTACACGAGAGGATTTTACCGTTGTGAGTTTGGATCAAAACGGTGAGGAACTGGGAGTATACCGGCATAACGGGACGCGCAATCTATTGGACCAGGCGAATTCAATTATTTATGGTCCTGACAGTTTTGTATATGCTGCAGGTATGTGTTTTAACAACAATACGGTCGTTGATCTTACGGTAATAAGCCTGGATCCATCGACACTGGAAATCACCGAGGATGAACAGCAGGATATTGCTGCCGGGGATCCGCATTTCCCAATGCATATTGTGGGTACTTTACCAGTACCCATTGGCGATTCTTATAAGATCTTCGATATCACCGGCCGCCAGATCCATACCCTTAATCCCGCACCGGGGATATACTTCGTTGAGGTGGACGGAGCAATCAAGCAGAAAATAATTAAGATAAAATGATTCATCGTTGACTTGGGATGTTGAAGAAAGACCTGTCTTTGAGGAAATAGATTTGTTCATCGGCAAGAAATTGCGTGCTAATTTTATTTTCTTTTTACAGAAATATCTTGTCAATCAGGGGTCGGCAGTGTAATCGTGAATGTTGCGCCTTTTCCGGATTCGCTGGCAACTTTGATCGAACCATTATGATTCTGAATGATCCGATGACTGATTGCCAGACCGAGACCGACCCCATGGGTGACTTCTTTCGTTGTAAAGAAAGGCTCAAAGATTTTATCTATTTGTTCTTGCTTGATCCCGGGTCCTGTATCACTATACGAAACTAGTATAAATTTTCCTTCTTCTGACAAATAAGATCGGATAGTCAATTTCCCTTTTCCGTTCATCGCCTCAGCAGCATTAATAGTGATGTTCATGAAAACCTGGCGGATCTGATCCGGGTCGACCTTGATAAAAGGTAGATCCGGCATAAGGTCCTGTACTATTTCGATATCTAAAAACGTCGCCTGGTTTTTCACAAGCGTGACTGTCGATTCTATGATCTTGTTTATGGACGATTCTTTAATCTCTGGCTTTCTCGGACGCGCAAAATCCAATAAGCCACGGATTATTATTTTGCAGCGTTTCGCCTCTTTGTTGATTTTCTCAATATTTTTTCTTTGAGGACTATCTTCCGGGATGGCTTTTAAAACCAGATCACAATAGAGAAGGATGCCGGTAAGAGGATTGTTCACTTCATGGGCAACACCCGCTGCGAGCTGTCCAACCATAGCCAGTCTTTCAGTTTCAGCCACGGTTTTACGGACACTTTCTTTAAGTTCCTCATCACGGGCTTTTAGTGCCGAGATCATATACTGGAATGCCTTGCCAAGGTCAGAAATTTCATCGTTTGTTTGTATCTCTATCTCGGGCGGGAAGTATCCCTGGGCGATTTTTTTCGAAGCGGAAGCGATATCCCGCAACGGTCTGGTAATATTGTTGGCCAGTATGTACGAGAACCCGAATACTGCGATCATACTGAGCAATGTTATACTGGCGAACAGGATGATGATCTGGTCTCTCAAGTCTGTATATTTCCTTTCCAATATACCAACATAAAGAATCCCGATTATTTCATTTTTGATGTTTCTCATCGGTTTATACGAGGTTATGTACCAATCGTTGACTACGAATGCTCGATCGATCCAGAACTGTCCCTGCTCAATCACGGCTTCGTAGACTTCTTTTGAAACTAACGTGCCGATTGCTCTTTCTCCGTTACGATTCATTACATTTGTCGAGATCCTGAGATCTTTCATGAATATCGTCGCCGTTCCTATATCTCGACCTTTATATTCTTCTCCCAGATAAATCGTGTTTTTTATTTTATCAACATGTTCGAAATTATTATTTATAAGTCTGCCGCAGTAAAGTACTCCCAACACATTATTATCGTCATCGTTTATACACGCTGCTGCCATTATTACCATACCAACTGTTTCCTCACCTTCTCTCTGGAATTTTGCCTTTGGCGTAGGTATGATCTGTACGCGTGCCCGATCAGCCATATTGCTGTTCTCTCGGCGTAATTCTTCTTCCGTCAGCAATTCGGTTGAAACGACCGGAAATTTGTTTTGTAAGCAATGGTGTATAACACTATTGGAGGAGATATCATCGCCATATTTGTCCGGGATGTTCGTCCGCAAAAGTACCCTGCCCTGGGCATCCGTCACCCCGATAAAATCCAGGTTCTCGCTGAGTTCAATCTTCTGCAATTCACGGAGAATCATTTTTCGATGGTCGTTTACGAACATGTTTTTGATGAAGAAGCGGTTTGCTGTAAATTTCGCAACGTTCTGGATCTTTTCTTCGGACAGCTTCACTATCTCGCTTGCAGAATTAAGATCAGCCCTTACCCGACCCTGTGCTTGGTTTATTATGCCGTCACCGATAAAACGTATGCCCAGATAGACGCTTATTATTCCTATTATGACTACGATGAGCATAAACGTCAGGGTGATCCTGGTGCGCAGAGATTTGAAGGCGAACAATTTGCTGATAAAATTCATTTTGTAAGAAAACCTGTATTAGTATATGATAAACCGTACCATTATAATTGGAGGTTAATAAAAGTCAATGGACAATAACCTTAGTAATTATCAGTCCTTGACTTGCCCTAGGGTCAAGCAGATTGACAGATATGCTGCACCGGGTATAATACGTCGATGAAATTAAAGCGCAAAGGCAGGATTCTGATCGCTGATGATGAAGAAGTGGTGCGTGATTCGATCAGTGATTGTTTGAAACAGGATGGATATGATACTGTCGCTGTAGAAAATGGCATTAAAGCCATTAAAGAGGCGACCGAATCGAATTTCGATCTAGCCCTTGTGGATCTGAAAATGCCTGCAATTGATGGGATCGAGACATTGAAGCGACTCCAGAAAGTACGTCCCAAACTCCCGGTCATTATTATTACCGCATATGCAACAGTGGAGAACGCCGTCATCGCGATGAAGGAGGGAGCGGTTGACTATGTGATGAAACCGTTTGATTCAGATGAATTGCACATCCGCCTGGAAAAAGCGCTGGAAAAAGGCAGATTGGTTAAAGAAAACCTGTACCTGAGGCAGGAATTGACGAAAAAGTATCATTTCAGCAATATCATAGGTAAGAGCAAGGTTATGCAGGACATCTTCAGGATAATCGAAAAGGTTGCGCCCACTGATTCCACGGTACTGATCCATGGGCAGAGTGGGACTGGCAAGGAATTGATCGCGAAGGCGATCCATCACAATTCATTGAGAAAAGACAAAAAATTCATCGCGGTTGACTGTGGCGCGTTACCTGAAACGCTGTTGGAGAGTGAGTTATTCGGTCACGTAAAGGGTTCGTTCACCGGCGCCGTTGTTACCAAGCGGGGACTGCTGGAGGTGGCGAATACCGGGACGTTTTTTCTCGACGAAGTAGGCGATCTGAGTCCGGGGATCCAGTCCAAGTTATTGCGGGTTTTGCAGGAAAAAGAATTCAGACAGGTCGGTGGTGTGCAGAATATAAAAGTCGATGTCAGGCTCATCGCTGCGACCAACAAGGATCTGGAAAAGATGATTAAAAAGGATGAATTCCGGGAGGATCTATTTTATCGGTTGAACATCGTGCCCATTAACCTTCCTCTTTTACGGGAGAGGAGAGAGGATATTCCTCTTTTTGTGGAACATTTTCTCGACCTGTATGCACGCAAGCGGAATAAAACCATAAAGGGTATAACCTCGAAGGCAATGGGGATGTTCATCGGGTATGATTGGCCCGGGAATGTGCGGGAACTGGAGAACATCATTGAGAGAGTTGTTATCATGAGTGATAGTAAAACGATCGACGTGAAACACATACCATCGATCATACAGGGCGAAGAATCTTTCACCGGAGATACAGTGCCAAAGACAAATTCGGAATTGTTGCAATACAAGAAGCACATCCGCAAAAAGGTCGTAGTAAATATTGAAAAGGCATTCGTCACCAAGGCCTTGGAAAGGAATGACGGGAATATAAGCAAGGCTGCACAGGAAGTTGGCCTTCAGCGGCAGAATTTCCAGGCAATGATGAGAAAATACAAGATTAAAGCATAATATCTCTCGTTAGCATACACTACTCATAATAAAAAATATTCACGCATTAAAAAAATATTCATTGATTTTTTGACTATATAATGCAATATTGGACTTTTCTAAATATGGTGAATAAAAAAAATATTATTTTTGAATAATAAAAAATAATTCTGTTAGTCCCCGGCTTTCAATACAAAGAAGTCTCAGAAAATCGAATATTTAGTAATATCGACGGTTGATACATCCCTGGAAAGAATCAGGCATAGATATTGCTATAAGAAAGGTATGACAATTCCTGGACGCAACGATGTTCCAAAAGAACCTCCACGAGTACTCATTTTTGATAATGATAGAAAGGTAATCATGGAACTAAAAGAATGTATAAAAGCTGAGGGTTATCATGTAGTTTGTGTCGAGCAGACCAACGAACTTTTTGAATATGTTATCGATGATCAAATAGATGTTCTTGTCCTTGCGGTCGAGACATGGGACTCTAAGGGCTACTGTTCTGTTTCAGCACATGTGGGACACATTGGGTAAAATTTAGTAGACACTCATAGGGTTGTGCTCCCCTTAAAATGGGGTATATTTGAGTACCCCGAGGAGGTAAGATGGAGAGCACA
>Ga0180438_10003763_pt1 | contig 22522 bp, 16 predicted proteins | sample SS_ome_12_FD_132455 | JGI IMG/M metagenome (GOLD analysis project Ga0180438, IMG submission 132455) | Hypersaline lake sediment archaeal communities from the Salton Sea, California, USA - SS_3_D_2 metaG | ecosystem: Environmental > Aquatic > Non-marine Saline and Alkaline > Hypersaline >...
CACGAGCTGCAGGTCGCTGCGCCCGTCGTGGTCCACGTCCATGAACCCGGCCAGCGCGAAACGCTTCTGCTCGCCGGGGGTCCAGACGGGCGTATGGATCTTGTCGCCGGGCATGATGGGATCAGCGATCGAGTCTTCGATGATCCGCGCCTCGGCCAGGTGGTCGCCGCGGATCCGCGTTACCTCGATGCTACCCTTCCTTCCCGCCTGGACCAGGTTCGACGTCGCCGCCGGATAGACGCTGAAGGTGGTCTGGCGCGAAAGGGCGTCGGCCTGGCCCAGGTCGATCCACACGATCCCGTTGGCCTGGTCGACCCAGCGGATCTCGCCGTCGGGCGTCTCGAACGTCTCGCTGTGGACCTGCTCGAGCTTCTTGCTCTTCTGCTCGTTGAGCAAGGCGAGCTGCTGCATGCGCACGCTCGTCTCCTGGAGCTTCTTCTCCAGCTCGGCGAGCTCTTGGGCGCTCTGCTTTCGCGAGCGGTCGAGCTGCTGGGCCACCTTGGCCCCGTCCTGGACGATCCGGGCTCGCTCGGCTTCGAACCGCTGCGTCTCCTGGGTCTTTAGCTGTTCGGCAAGCTTGGCGCGCTCCTCGGCCTTTTCGACCTGCGGCCGCGCTTGCGCCTCGCAGATCTTCAACTGATCGTCGGTCTTCTGCTGCTCCACCCGGGCGTCGGCCAGCTCCTCGTTCTTCTGCTGTAGCGTGGTGTAGAGGTACTCCAGCACGGGGCTGTAGTACTGGTTGTCGGGGTTGAAGTTGCCGGCGTACTTCTGCATATCCTCTTCTTTCTTGGCCGTGACCTCGTCCTTGCTCATTGTGGCCGCGAAACCCATGAGCTGCTTCAAATCGTTGCAGTCGGTGACCAGCTTCTCGTTCGCGCTGCGCAGCTCGGTCGCCTTGGCCTCTGACTCCTTGGCTGCGGCCGTGGCGTCCTCGTACTGGCGGAAGAAGATGAACGTCGTCACGCCCAGGATGATCGTGAGCATGACGAAGATGATCAGCGCGATCTGCAAGCCCTGGTTTTCTTTTGCCATGACTGAAGTACTCCTTTTGAGCTCGGGCCCTGCAGCCGCGCAAGCCCGACGTACGAAGACAATGCCTCCGCTCCCACCCCGGGGGTGGTCCGGTAACCCTGGCAAGATGAGCGTGGATTCTCCGAGAGAGAACCTTAGCTTGATTGTAACCAGCGTCCGCTCGGGGTGTCAACGAAATGGCCCCGTTCGGGCCGGGAAACCCTCTCGCAAACCACCCCGCAGAGGGGGTTTGCCGCCCGGCCCCGTCGATTGGGCCGGTTCTGCGGGCCCTATTCCACCGGCTGCTGGTTGGAGAAGTACCCCCGCCAGGCCAGGTCCACCACCTCGCGGGTCAACTCCGCCGGCCGGCCACCGTAGCGGCAGATGTCCCTGGCCCGCTCGATCAGGTCCCGCGGCTCGCAGCAGCGCAGCGGGCGTCCCTCCCGGACGTAGCGCTCGAAGAGCCAGTCGACCAGCCCCTCCGGCGACTCGAGGCCGCACCTCGCGCAATACTCGGCGAAGATCCGGGCGTACCGCTCGCGCGTCGGGTTGGCCAGGTAGAGCCGGTAGCCCAGCCGCCGCATCAGACCTGGGGTCGTCACATCAGCGGGGTTGAGGTTCGTCGAGATGACCAAGAGCTGCTTGAACGGCACGCACACCTGCTGGCCCGTTTGCAGCGTGAGGTAGTCGACTTGGTGCTCCAGCGGAATGATCCAGCGGTTGACCAGCCGGTGGGGCTCGGCCCGCTGGCAGCCGAAGTCGTCCAGCAGGAACAGCCCGCCGTTGGCCTTCATGTGCAGCGGGGCTTCGTAGAAGCCCCGCGAGTAGCCGTGAACCAGGTCCAGCGCGTCGAGCGTCAGCTCTCCCCCGACGACGACCATCGGCCGGCGTATTCGGAGCCATCGCCGGTCGGGGCGCACGCCGGCGTCGCCCCCCGCCGGCGCGACTTGCTCGTGGCACGTCGGGTCGTAGATACGAATCACGTGGCTGCCGATCCCGATGCAATACGGGATCCACAGCTCGCCGCGCAGCGCCCCGTGCAGCATGTGACCCAAGCTCGTCTTTCCGTTGCCCGGCGGCCCGAAAACGAACAGGCTGCGACCCGACGAGACCGCCAGCCCGGCCACCTGCACGGCCTCCTCCGCCAGCACCAGCTCCGAGATCGCCTCGGCCACCTCGGCGTCGGAGACCTTGGGGAAGCGGGCACACTGCGACTCGATCGCCCGGGTGTAGTCCTCCAGCGACACCGGGGCCGGCCCCACGTAGGCCGAAATCTCCAGCAGCCGGTCGCCCCGGGAGTGGCCCTGGCGCGTCACGCCGTAGCGGTTGCTCAGCGGGTTGACCCGGCCCAGCACCTCGATCAGCTTCTCGTCGACCAGCCGCTCCAGCAACTCGTTGACCAGCCCCCGGGGCAGGCACAGCCGCTCGACCGCCCAATCGGTGGTGAAGTGCGGCACGAGGTTGGCCATCTTCAGGGCCAGGTCGGCCAACATCTCCGGCTCGATCCCGATTTGCTCCAGGTTTTCGGGCGCCGCGGGCCCGACCCCGGGATCGAATGCCCCCGCCTCGCCCCCCTGCGCACGAAACCCGCCAAACGGCCCCGGTCCGGCCCCGCGGTTGCCAACGCTCGCCATCGATCGCTGCTCCGATCCACGTAAACGAAAGAGGGGCCGGGCAATAGTCTGCCGCTACGGCCCGGAGCCCCGCACGGTGACTCAACTTCCACCCTATTCCGGCCGTTTCCGGCTGTCAAATCGTGACCTCGCGGCCAAGCTCCAGCTTGGCAACGAGTCAACCGGCCGGGGGGTGCGAAACGGACACGCGGCGGAGCCGTTCAGCGAATCTCCGGCGGCGAATCGCCCTGATCCCGTTTCGGGCGCTCGGAGTTCCGTCCCAACCAGGGCACGTAGAAGAGCAGAATGAGCATCGCGGCGGAGGCGAGCAGGCCCGCGCCGATGCCCAGGAAGGTCTCCGGCAGCGGCGGTTCGTCGTACTGCCAGGTGTCCGCGGCCCCCGCGGAGCGAATGCCCATGGTCAGCAGTGCCACGCCGAACCCGACCGCGACCCCGATCAGCACTTTCAACGTCGCCCTGCCAAACGCCCGCACCACGTCGAGAAACTCTTCCATCGTCATGCTCCCTCAAAGAGAAAGGACGTCCGGCTCATTCCTGCGTCCGAGCACGGGTTGCCGGACACGGTGTAGTTCACGGTTCTGCCGTTTCGCTCTCTCTTGCGAAAAGGCGTTTTACGAACTCCTCGAAGGCAGAACGACCCGCATCACCAAGCGGCGGGAGTTGACCTTGCATCTGAAAAATGCCGGCCACCTAAGGCACTTCGCGATTCCTTGATTCTTGCGCAGCAAGTCCTTTGGTGTCAAGACGTTCGGAAGCCGCACCCGCTTGACACTCGGTCTTGTCCGGTTTTCGGCATCGGATGCAGCCCGCTTCCGCGATCTGTGGACTATCGGCCGGGCCACGCCCCCCTGTCGTGGCGGTTCAACACGAGCGTGTAGATCATGGTAGTTTGGGAAGCTCTATGGCCGAGCAATTCCTGCACCGAGCGGAAATCATAGCCCGCACCCCTCTCGACCCGCTCGCACCCCCGCCGGCTCGACCGGCGGGTGAAGGAGTTTGGAGGCGAGGCCCGCGCGGTCAGTACGCGCTGAGCAGCTCCGTCACTCCCGCCTGGTCGACGTTCGGGTCGCTCTCGGGCAGCTCGAGGATCCGGCCGGGCACGTCGGCGTTGTCGAGCTTGCCGGCGAAACGGTCGGCGCCGACCCCCCAGGCGAAAAAGGGGACCGGGGCCTTGGTGTGGCCGCCGGTGGCCCAGGTCACCTCGGGCATTTCACCCAGGCCGCGGGACTCGACCGCCGTCAGCCCGCCGCACTCGTGGTCGGCGGTCACCAGCACCAGGGTATCGTCCCGCCCCGCGGCCCAGCGCAGGACCTCCTCGACGGCGTTGTCGAACTCGAGGGTCTCCAGCACCGCGTTGCGGATGTGGTTGGCGTGCGAGGCGTGGTCGATCCTTGCACCCTCGACCATCAGAAAGAAGCCCTTCTCGCCCTGCGAGAGGATCGCCAAGGCCGCCCGGGCCATCTCCGAAAGATGGGGCACGCGGTCGTAACGGTGGTCGATCCGGTTGGCGTATTCCCACTCGAACGGGAAGTTCGCCGGGCAAAACGGCCCGCAGACGTGCTCGGGCTTCTCGCCGGCCAGCAGGGCCTCGAGCTCGGCCCGGCTGGTGACCACGGTGTAGCCGGCCCGCTGCGGGGCGCCCTCGGGCAATCGCCACGCGCCGCCGAAGATCAGGTTCGGGCGCGTGCGCTGGAAGTAGTCGTCGTAGACCTCATCGTAGAGCTTGCGGTACTTGGTGTGGGCAGCGAACGCCGCCGGGGTGGCGTCGCCCATGCCCGCCGTGGTGACCAGGCCCGTGCGCCGGCCCTCTTTAGCGAGCTTTTCGAGGATCGTGGGCAGGTCCTCGCCGTCGCCGGGCAGGCGCACGCTGATCACGCCCGGCGTGACCTTCTCGCCGGTGGCCAGCGACGTGGCCGTACAGGCCGAGTCGGGAACCCGCGCCGCCTGGGCCGGGTCGGTCGTACACTCGCCCGAGACGGGCAACTGCTGCATCACGAGCCCTCCCTCCCGGCCGTAGGCAAACAGGCTGGCCGCCTTGAGGTGCTCGAAGCCCATGCCGTCGCCGATCAAGAGGATCACGTGCTTCGGCGCCGCCTCGGCCACGCCGGCCAGCACCCAGAAAAGCACCGCTACCGCGAGCCAGCGTCGTTTCTTGCCGTCGATCATGTGTCTATGCTCCTGTTGCTCGTCGTTAGAAGGAATTCCTGCTTGCCATCTTCCGCAGCACCTCGATCCCCCGCTCGATCACCTCGTCCGCCGCGGCGAAGGAGATGCGGAAGTGGGTGTCGCGGAAGCTGAAGTTTTCGCCGGGGATGACCAAGAGGTCGTGCTCGCGGATGGCCCGCTCGACGAACTCCATGGCCCGGCCGCCGGGCGCCTTGGGGAAGGCGTAAAACGCCCCGCCGGGCGCGACCAGCTCGTAGTGCCCGGCAAGCCCCGCCACGATCATGTCCCGCTTGCGCCGGTAGGCCGCGACGTGCGGGCGCACGTCGAAGTCCATGGCCGCGGCCCCGGCGATCTGAAACGGGTGCGGGGCGCACACGAAGCTGTACTGCTGGAGCTTGATCATCTCCTGGATGATTGCTTTCGGCCCATGGGCATACCCCAATCGCCAGCCGGGCATGCCCGCCGACTTGCTGAAACCGTTGACCACGATCGTCCGCTCGTTGAACTCGGCCGGCGAGACGAACGGGCCGTCGAAGCAGAAGTCCCGGTAGATCTCGTCGCTCAACAGGGCCACGCCCCGCTCGGCCGCCAGCTCGGCCAGCCCCCGGACCACCTCGCGCCCGGCCACGACTCCGGTCGGGTTGCAGGGGCTGTTCAGAACGATCGCCTTGGTCCTCGGGGTGATCGCACCGGCGACGCGGCCCGGGTCGATCTGAAAACCGGGGTACGTGTCGACGTAGACCGGCGTCCCCCCGGCCACGCCCACCAGCGCGCCGTACATCCCGAAGCAGGGGTCGAAGAGCACCACCTCGTCGCCCGGATTGACCAGCACCAACAGCGACAGCATCAGCCCCCCGCTCGTGCCGCAGGTGACGAACACCTGGCGGTCGTCGTGCCCCAGACGCCGGTCGATCTCGGCCTGGAGCTTTTCCCTGAGCACCGGCATCCCCTGCGACAGCGCGTAGCCGTTGTGCCCCGCCCGGATCGCCTCGACGGCGGCCTCTTTCACCTCGTCGGACACGTCGAAGTCGGGCTGGCCGATCGACAGGTTGATCGGATCGGTCATGTTGGCCGCCAGGTCGAAGACCTTGCGGATCCCCGAAACGTCAAACGACCGGGTGCGGTCGGCGAGCCAGGGTTCGATCATGCCGGGCATTGTAGCCGAGCGGGGCGGCCCGGTCGAGCCGACGGCATCTCCCCACCGACGCGGGGTCGCCGCGCGGACCTCCGCGTGCTATGCGGCCGGCGCAGCAGAACTCGGTGTATCGCATCGGGGCGCGCACCGATTCGCTTCCTTGCGCAAAGCGTCCGCCCCTCGGCCGGGGGAGGGCGTTCGCCTCTGAGAATGCCTCCAACTGAGCTTGACTCGAACGGGCGGGCCGATACGATATGCGGCCATGTCCCCAGGCGGGCCGGGCGGGGCCCTGTCCACCGGGGAGCATCGCCCGCTCGTCGGCCCTCGAGCCGGACCCACGGGCAGTCCGTGGAGTGTCGGACCTGCTGTCCCCGACGGAATCCAATGCCCTTGCCGACACGGAAGTTTGCCGCACGTCTTCGGGCAGTGGCCCGTCGTCTGCTGGGCCGACGCCTGCCCTGGGAGCTCGACTCGATCGAGGCCCGATTCGAAGCCATCTACCGGCGGAACTGGTGGCGAGACGCGGAATCGGTCTCCGGCCCCGGCTCGACGCTCCGCGAGACCGTGGCGGTGCGGCGCGAGCTGCCCCGTCTCATCAAACGGATCGGGGCCCGGTCGGTGCTCGACGTGCCCTGCGGCGATTTCCATTGGCTCAGCCGGGTCGAATTGGGTATTGACCACTACGTGGGGGCCGACATCGTCGAGGCGATCGTGGCCTCGAACCGGCGGCGGTTCGCCGGCCCGGGCCGGGCCTTTGTCAAGCTCGATCTGACGACCGACCCCTTGCCCACGGTCGACCTGATCCTCTGCCGCGACTGCCTCGTCCACTTCTCGCTGGCCGACATCGGCCGGGCGCTGCGGAACATCGTGCGGAGCGGGTCGCGGCATCTGCTCACCACCACGTTCGCCGGCGAGCACGAGTACCGCGACATCACGACGGGCCAGTGGCACTACCTGAACCTCCAGCGCGCGCCGTTCGAGCTGCCCGAGCCACTGGCACTCGTGCACGAAGAGAGCCCCTGGCCGGAGTTTGCCGACAAGCACCTCGGGCTATGGCGCGTGGCCGACCTGGCACGGTCGGCACCGGCCGCGAGCCCTTCTCGCCCCGCCGGTGCGGCCGCATAGCATAGATGGGCTGGCCGGCACGAGCGTCCGGCCGACGCGCGGACATCGGCCGGCGACGTCCGCACTCACGGCAGTCCCTGCCATTCCGGGCGCGTCCGCCGGAAGAGCGCCCAGCCTGGGGTTGACCGAGCAAGATGATTGACAATTCCGCACCACGAGGGTAGCGTAGTGGAATCCAGTTCGACCGGGGTCCGTGCTTTCACTAGGTTGGGGGGCAGTTGTGACGGACACGCCTTGTTGGATTTCAGGCAGCAAGGGGCGAGCGGAGAACCGGCCGCGGCGGGTCTCGCGGCGTCCTCGTCTGCGCCTTCGCCGGCTATGTCTGGAGCCGTTGGAAGACCGGCGATTGCTTTCGGCCGCTCTCGGCGCCTTGGCGCACGAGCAAGGGATATTGACCGACGAGCAAGGGCCGCGGGTGGTGTCTTGGGCCTTCTCTGGCCCCGCGAATCAGCCGGTCGAGGCGATCGACGTCACGTTCAGCGAGCCGATCGATCTGGCCAGCGTTGGGCCGTACGACGCCGGGGTGTTGGACCTGGAGAATCTCGATGTCAACAGACTCCGGTCTTTCGGCACCGGTTGGGATTTCGATGACGTTGATCTGTCGGGCGACTTTCTTTTTACGGGGGCGTGGGAGGACGGCCTGCGGATCTACGACGTTTCCGACGTCGCCGCGCCCAGATTCGTTGGTTCGTACGACACGCCGGGCGAATCGATGGCTGTACAACTGGTCGGCGACTTGGTCTATGTCGCCGACCGCAGCGGCGGTTTGCAGATCCTGGACGTTTCAGACGTGACCGCCCCCCGCTATGTGGGTTCATTCGATTCCTTCGGCTTCTGTCAGGACGTCGAGGTGCTGGGAAACCTGGCCTATACGGCAGCCATCGATCTGGAGATCGTCGACGTTTCCGAACCCTCAGCGCCCTCATTTGTTGGCCGTTACGAGGCCGAGACGGGTGGTGTCGGTTGGGGCGTGGACGTGGTCGGTAGCCTGGCCTACTTGGCCGACAACGATGCGGGTCTGCGCATCCTGGACGTTTCAGACCCCACCGTGCCGACCCTCTTGGGCACTTACGAGACGACTGAAGCGGCTTGGGAAGTCGAGGTGGTGGGCAGTCTGGCGTATGTGCTCTGGTTTTGGCCTGGTTGGCTGCACATCGTGGATGTCTCAAACGCTGCGGCGCCTGTGCTCGTAGGGTCTTATGACGAACTCTTGAATCCTCCGCACCTGCAAGTTGTGGGCGGGCTGGCCTACGTCGGCGATTGGAGCGGCCTGCACATCTTGGACGTGTCCGACCCCGCGTCACCCACACGTGTTGGTTTCTATGACAGGCTCGGCGGCTGTTACTACAACCTGGAAGTCGCCGGCGGATTGGTGTATCTGTCCGACGCAGGTGATTCCGACGGCATAGATATCTTACGGCTCAGCCAACCGCTCCGCTCGATCTCCCACCTGAGCGGCACGACCTACCGCGTCGAGCTGCCGGAAACGCTCTACGAAGGGCGCTACGCTGTCCAGATCGGACCGGAGATTACCGATCTGGCCGGCAATCCGATGGACCAGAACCGAGATGGAATCAACGGCGAAAGCGCGGACGATATTTGCTACGGGGAGTTCGCGGTCGTTCTTCGGCCCGAGGCATCGCCGGGAGGCCCCTACGCGGTCGGCGAAGGCGCGACGGTGACGCTCGACGGCTCCGGGTCCATCGGATACCCCATCGTCTCCTACGAATGGGACCTCGACTACGACGGCGTAAGCTTCGACGTGGACGCCACCGGGGCCACGGCGACCTTCGACGCGGCCGGGTTGGACGGGCCGATCAGCGTGAACGTCGCGCTGCGCGTGACGGATGACGACGGGGCCACCGACACGGACACCGCCACGGTGACGGTTGACAACGTGGCGCCGACGGCTGACGCGGGCGGGCCGTATGCGACGGACGAAGGGAGCGACCTGACCCTCTCGGCGGCGGCGTCTACCGACCCGGGCAACGACATCGCCGTGTACGTGTGGGATCTGAACAACGACGGAACGTACGACAAGGCCGGACAGACGGAACTGTTCCATGCCGTGGACGACGGCTCGCACACCGTCGTGCTGGAAGTCAGAGACCACGATGGGGCCTCGGACACCGAGGCGTTCACGGTGACGGTCAACAACGTCGCGCCGCGCATCACTTCCCTCGTCGCCGAACCGCCCATGCCTCGCAGGGACGAGCCGTTCCGGGTGACGATCGGGTTCGCCGATCCCGGGACGGCCGACGCGCACACGGCGAGGATCGACTGGGGCGACGGAACCAACGAGACGGTCGACGCGGCGCCGGCGGCCCGATCGGTTGTCGCCACGCACAACTACACCGTGGACGATGCCTGCCCGGTGACCGTCACGCTCGAGGACGACGACGGCGGTTCGGACACGCAGGGGTTGAGCCCTCGGGATGAGTTGATGATCGGCTTCGGACACCCGGGGTTCTGGATCGTGCAGAACAATGCGCAGTGGGACAAGCTGCACGGCGTCAGTCCGGACGGGGTGGTCGCCGCCGATCTCGACGGCAACGGCCTGTGCGAGCTGATCGTCGACTTCGGTGCCCCCGGAGTCTGGGTCTGGGAAAACAATACCCGGTGGTTCAAGCTCCACGCCTTCGACGCCGAAGACGTGCTCGCCGCCGACCTCGACGGCAACGGACAGGACGATGCCGTCATCGACTTCGGCTGGGCCGGACTGTGGGCCTGGGAGAACAACGCGCAGTGGAGAAAGCTCCACGGCACCAGCCCGGAAGACGCCGCCGCGGGCGACATCGACGGCGACGGGCGGCACGAGCTGATCTTCGACTACGGGGCGATCGGGCTTTGGGTCTGGGACCGCGACCGCAGCCCGGAGTGGTACCAGCTTCATACCATCAGCCCGGAGGACATCGCCACCGCCGACCTGGACGGCAACGGGCAGGCGGAACTCGTCGTCGACTTCGGTTCGCCTGGGCTCTGGGTCTGGGAGAACGGCACCCGGTGGTACAAGCTGCACGGGAAAGGCCCGGACGCGGCCGTGGCAGGCGACCTGGACGGCAACGGGCAGGACGAGCTGGTCGTCGATTTCGGCGACGCCGGGCTCTGGATCTGGCAGAACAACACGCAGTGGCACAAGCTCCACAGCACAAGCCCGCAAGACGCGGTGATCGGCGACCTCGACGGCAGCGGTCAAGATGAGCTGATCGTCGATTTCGGCCCGCCGGGGCTTTGGGTGTGGGAGAACAACACGCAGTGGTACAAGCTGCACGGGATAAGCCCGGAGTGCCTCGCCACCGGGAACCTCGACGGGCTGACGCTCAGTCCGCCGCCGGGCGGCTCGGCAACCTCCGCCGGCCAGGGCGTCGCCGGCGCTGCCTCGCTCGGCGCGGCGGCCGATCCGAACTTTGCGGCGTTCCAGCCGGCGGCAGCGTGCGATGCCGCCTTCGCAGAGCTGGGCACCGTAAGCGCGCGGCCTGCTGCGCGGTCTGCCGCGCCCCCGGCATGGACGGCCGACCTGTCATGGCTCGACGCTTCCGCCCTGCGGGCTGCCCAAGGTCGATCCTCGAGAATCGCGGCCTCACGTCACGCTGCCGTGGAGGAGTTGCTCGCGACGCTGTGAGAGCGGGAGGTCGCTCTGGCTGAGGAGCTTAAGCAGCAGGGTGAGCGTCATCAGGGCGTCGGGCAGGGGCGGGCCTTCGGCGGCGTGCCAGAAGCGTCCGCTGGGGCCGCCGCCGAGCGGGGCGCCGGTGTGGCGCATGGCCCGGGCCATGTCCGAGCGGCCCGGGTCGGCCGTGGCGACGCGCAGCCCGTCGGCCGCCAAGGCATCGGCCAGCTCGGGCGGGCTGCCGCGCTCGAGGACCACGGTGTCGGCGCTGCCGTTGCGGAACAGGCGGCGAGAGAGCAGGTGCAAGAGGCGTTCGGGCGACACGGGGCGGCCCTGCTCGTCGAACAGGGTGGCACGCTCGCCGTCGTCGTCGATGGCGATTGCGAAGTGGGCTTCGGCGGCGGCGACTTCCTGCGCCATCCGGTGATCGCCGGCCGCGGTGCGAATCATCCGGCATGCGAGCGGGCGGATGAGCGTCTCGACGTAACGGACCAGCGGGCGGCTACCGGTGCGCAGGAGGAACCGGAGCGGGCGCAGGGCGTGGTAATGCTCGGCGAGGGCCGCCAGGTAGGGCACGTCCGCTTGGAAACGGCCGAGCGGCCCGAACCGGCGCGTGGGGCGGTCGACGCCCTGGTGGTAGAGCGATTCGAGCCGTTCCAAGCCGCTGCCGGCCGAGAGGGGGATCGGCCCGGGTGCCCAGAACCTGATGCCCACGGTGTGGGCCCGGCCGCCGGGGTAGCCGCCGGGGTTGCCGACCAGCAGCCCGGCCCCGGCGGCCAAGTGGTCCACGGCGAAGGCCACGCAGGGGGCGGTGGCGGCGCCGAGCTCGACTGCCCGGCAGCCCGCCCAGCGGAGCCCCTCGCCCACGGCAGCCAGCAGCGGGGCGGTGGCCGGGCGCCCGTCGAAGGCGATGGCGATCGTGGCCGGCCCTCCGCTTCGCAGCATGGTGCCGAACGCGGCGGCCAGGCGCCGGGCGACGGGTGGCGTCAGGCGGTTGAGGTCCACGCCGGAGACGCCCTCGTCTTCGAACAGCGTGCGCTCCGCCTCCTGCGGCCGCGTCTCGACGAGCTGCCCGGCCCGCTTTGCCGGCAGCGACCCGGTGTCCTCGCGATGGGGGCACCCCCGGCAGCCGGGATAGAACCGGGCCAGGCGCCCCAGGTGTACCGAACGTGAGATCGGGCGCGCCTGGCCGGGGCAGCGGTATTCGGCGATAGCAGATTTCTGTTCGGTCATGATAGCATTGCCGACTCGAGGGCCGGCGTACTGTAGCGCGGATAGCCGCGAGACGTCAAGGTCAACGGGGGCGCACGTCGCGGGAAGTCGCGGGTGCCAGCGGCAGCTCGCCTGCCGCTGCTCCGAATCGCAGGGGCGGACAAGCCGCCCCTGGCACCCAAGCGATTATTGGCAATCCACGCGCCAATAAGACCGCGGACTTTTCACCGTCTACGGGGCGTGGGCAGCACCGCGTTGACCCGCCGCTTGTACTCGCGGTATGCCTCGCCGAACCGCTGCTCCAGGTACGCCTCCTCATGCCGCGTTTCGACGCGGGTAACCACGTACATGAACAGGCTGGCGGTGAGCACCAGCCACGAGGCGAGAAACGCCGCCACGGCCGGCACGATGAGCAGGATCCAGAGGGCGTAGAGCGGGTGGCGGCAGACGGCGTAGGGGCCGGTGGTCACCAGACGGTCTTCGCGATGGGCCCGGGCGACGGCCCGCACCGTTGCTACGTACAGCGGCAGGGCGAGCAGAAGCAGGACGCCCCCGGCCGCCGTGAGATACCCGCGCGCAACGAACCCGATCGAGAAGACCGCCGGCCAAACGAGCGTGGCGGCCACCGCGGCGGCCAGATAGCAGAAGGTCCACCGCCCGATCCTCGGCCCCACGCCCCATAAGGACATTTTCTCGGGCACGGTCGAGCTCTCCCACCCGGGCGATCGAGATCATGCCCGGGCGTCTTGACGGGCCTTGTGCAGCAGTTCGGCCACCCCAAGCCCGGGAGCCCAGCGGTCGAGATACTCTTCATCCAAAGCGCCGCCTTGGACTCTGAGAACCTCGACCACGTCACGCCACTGCCTGTCGGACACACCGCCCCCGAGCCGGAACCATTCCAGCTTAGCAAGCACTACGTCTTCCGGCGAGGCAAAGAAGAGCTTCTGTTCCGGGTGATGCGGGTCGAGCGAGTCGGCGCGGCGGCGCGACATCGCCTCGCGGTCGTACTCGCGATCCTTAGGCACGAACACGTCCACTTTGAACGAGGTTGCCAGGTGGATCACGTTGAAGCACGACTTGCGCGCGATCGCCTCGGCCATGGCCGGTTCGCTAACGTAGTAGGCCGGCCGAAGGGCCTCGGCGAGCGGCCGGACGTGCTCCGGGGCCAGCTCGGCGACCAAGTCCGCGTCCATCGTGCTGCGGCTCAGCCCGTAGAGCGAGCTGGCCAGCGATCCGCCGACGTAGTACCGCACCCCCAGGCCCTCCAGGGCCGCCCGAACCGGAGCGACGGCGGTGATGACGTCCAGCGAGGGCATCCTCAGCGGTCCCTCTTGTACTCGCGGAGCGCCGCGGCCAGCGGCTTGCCGTACTGGAACTCGACCCATTTCAGCTCGACCTCGGCCGGGCTCAACTCGGGGTTGGCCCGGGCGATGGCCCGGCGCGAGAGCCGGGCCACCAGGTCCGACAGCGCACGGACCTGTGCCATCTTCTGGGCCGGCGTGGCCCGGCGGGCAAGCTCGATCTGGACTCGCTCGGCGTGAGCGTCGGTGTCGGAGAGCATCGGCGGGGCTCCGCTGCGTGTTGTCGCTACGTGCGATTATGCACGCACGGGGGCCGATTCGCAACGGCGGCAAGTGGGGCAGGCATCCTTGCCTGCCAGAAGTTGAGCGGGGATTCCTCCGCTGCAAGCCACGAAGGTGCGGGTCGCGGAGACTTGCCGGTAGGGTTGGCAGGCAGGGATGCCTGCCCCACTTGGCTACCGCACCCGGCAGCGGAAGCGGATCACGCCGCCTTGGCCGGGCTCGAGCGGATCGGCCACTTCGCAGCGGATCACCAGCGAGTCGCCCTCGTTCGGCTGGGTGAGGAACTGGGCGTCGAGGCTGCACTGGGCGCTGTCGGCGACGTATTCCAGGCGCGGCGAGAGGTTGTCGATGATCGTCACGTTGCCGATCACCTGGTTGCCCAGGTTGTCGAAGCGGATGGTCAGGGCCACTTCGTCGCCCGGCTCGGCGAACGGGGTCGAGGCCACCTTGATCACGCGGAGCTTGGGGTCGCCCGGCGGGGCCCCAATCGTGTAGATCGACGGCGAGGTCTGGTCGGCCGTGGCGGCCATGGCGGCCTTGCGGTCCAGCACGACTTGCACGGCCTTGTCGTGCGACCAGGCCAGGGCGGCGTTGATGCCCCGGGCGAGCTGCGGCATCTCGGCCTCGTCGAAGGTGCCCATGCGGATGACGGCCAGGTTCTCGAACGGCAGCAGGCCGTCGTGGAATCCCACCGCGCCCAGGGCCTCGGAAACGACCCCGTCGCCCTGGCGGCTGCGGAAGATGACCGGCGGCCGGGCGGCGATCCCGCCCACGGGCTGGTAGTTCTGCGTGCCCACGCCCACGGGCAGCGTCTCCGTGGGACCCAAGAGCGTCGTGGCCAGGTGGAATCCCCCGGCGCGCCCGACCTGCTCGCCGGCCCGGACGCTGGAGACCTTGCGGACCGCCGCGAATCGCGGGGCGTAGATGTGAACGCGGTTGCTGGGCTCGACTACGGTCCGCCCGTCGAGCGTGTCGTAGTGGGCCACCGTGTCTTCCAGATCCAGGCCGAACACCTCCCAGTCGCGGCTGACCCGCGCGGGCAACTCCCGGTCGCCGCCGTCGCGGAGGTACTCGTCCTGTGGCCAGGGCCCGGCGATTCCCGGCGGGGTCCACGGGCCGGTGGGCTCGTAGGCCAGCGGCACGCCCTGCTCCATGCCCGGCGGCCCGACCATCGGCTGTGGCTGCGGCGGCACGGGGGGTACGCCCGTGTACGCGCTCTCGGGCAACTGGGGATACGGTGACGGATAAGGCGAGGGATACGCTGCCGCGTTGGGCGTGTCCGCGCCCGGGGGATAAACGCCCGGGGGGCAAAACTGCTGGGCCGGCCCTTGGCACGAGCAGAGAATCAGCACACCCAGCCCGACTATCAACAGGCGCCACGCACGCGCCCGGCGCTCGTCGGCGATCGCGTTTTTCTGGTTCTTCCGGTTCTGGGTGCGAAGCGCGGCGCTTCTTGTACGACGGCCTTCCAAGGCCGTCGCAGAACGGGCATTTCGACGGCCTTGGAAGGCCGTCGTACACCTACAACCGGAAGAGCCGTTTTCCCGCGCCTTGGTCATGGCTGGCTCGCCTCCGGCGGGACGGGGACGGCGCCGCCCGGACCGGGACCGGGAGCAGCGGGCGCCGCAGCGGGCGGAGCCTCCGTGGGCGCTGGCGCGGCGGGCGGCTCTCGGCGCGGCGGGTATTCCACGAACGGGGGGCAGCCGAACAGGAACTGCATGTCCGGCCCTTCGGCATCGGGCAGCCTCGCCCCCATGCGTAGGATCGCCACCGGACGGCCCAGCGCGTCGGCCGCGGCGAGCGGGTCGTTGCCCGGTCCGACCTCGAACCACTCCTGCTGCTGCGGGTTCTCGGCCACGGGCAGGGCCCGGCGAGGGTCCTCCAGGTAGATCACCCTGGTGACGAACTTGCCCTGGAGGGCCAGCTCGAGGTCCTCGTGGGTCAACTCGACGGGAATGGCGAAACGCGTCTCTTGGCCGCGCGGCGGATAGAGCCGGTCGATCACCTCGATGGTGGGAAATACCTCCAGGCCCGCGTGCAGGTGGATGTTCGTCACCCGCATCCGGTACACCTGTCCGATCAGAAAGCCCGCGCGGCGCGCGGCCGCCTTGGGCCGGTCGAAATCTCCGGCGACAGCCAGCGAAACCAAGGCCCCTTGCGGGGCCTTGATCTCGACCGGCTGAAAATACCCGGGCAACGGTCCACCCCGCTGAAGTTGCCGGCCGCCAATCGCTCCCGGTGGCATGACGCCCTGATGCAGGTAGTGGACGCCGGGCTGCTGGGCCGCCGCCGGTGCGGCGACGCCCAACCACCCCAGTGCCACCACTGCCATCATGCAGGCAACTCCCCCGCCAAGGGGCAGCACCACGGTTGCCGTGCAGCGGGGACGGTGGACCATTGTCACGGGTAGGGGAAGAGCTGGTGGATGGTTTGGGATTCGCGGTTTACATCCCCTCGCCGCAGCCGTCCGTCGGGCAGGCCATCGGGTCGATGATGCACGTGCCCGTCTCCTCCGGAACGATCACCTGCACGCGGTTCTTGAGCGGCTGGTGGAAGATGCCCGGCCCGCCCGAGGTCTTCTCGTGGATCCGCACGTGGTTCACGGGCGCCGGGTAGCTGAAGCCCGGCGACTGACGCACGTCGATCGAGAACTGTTGCGTCGGCTGTGGCATTCTCACCGGCGTGTGGTTGCGCATCACGTGGCGCTGCAGGCCGGCCGGGCCGCCCAGCGGGACGTGCGGCGGGCCGGGCAGACCCAGCGGCGTGCCGCAGTACGGCATCCCATACTGGGGCGCCGTGACCCCGGAAATGGGGCTGCTGGCCATCGGCATGGTGGTCGCGCCGCCGAGCGGGGGGCCCATCGGCATCGGGCCGCCCATCGGCCCGCCCATCGGGCCAACGGGTATGCCGTCCTGGGTGATGTACGAGATCGGCGTCACCTCGGAGCCGTCTTCCATCATGTCGCCGGGGATCTGGAAGTCCTTGTTGCCCACGCGGAGCACGCCCAGGATCGCCCCGCGCTGGTCGGCCTCGACGATCGGGTCCACGCCCGGGTCGAGGCGCGTGCTCACCAGGGTCTCGACGCCCGCCAGGGCCAGCTCCTGGTACTCCGGATCGGGCAGGTAGATCACCTTGGTCACGAAATTGCCCGTCAGGACCTGATCGAGGTCCTCCTGGGTGAATTGCACCGGGATGGCGTTGTGGGCGAGGAATGCCTCGGTCCGCGGCACGGCCGGCCCGACTTCCAGCGTCGGGTAGAGCTCCACACCGGGGCGGCCGGGGATATTCGTCAGCTTCAGCCGGTAGATCGCCCCCTGGGGGAAGTTGTAGCGGCCCGGACAGACCAGCGGCTCCGAGTCGAACGCACCCGGGGAGCCGACGTCCCACTGGACGACCATTCCCTCGGGCCCCACGAAGGCCATCTGCGATTTCTGCGAGGGCATGGGAGTGGCCGGCTGGTACATCATCACGCCGGGTCCCGGGCCGTCCACGCCCGGACCGGGGTGCATCATCACCGAGGCCGGCGGCAGATTGTTCTTCATCGGGCCGTGGCAGCCGCAGAGCGCCAGGCCCAAGACGAGCACACACACCAGCAACGGGCTCATCAGTCTCATGGTCTTCCCCCCCTTTTCTTGGTGCTCAACGCACGGGCCGGCGTCCGGCCGGGTTCCCCGTCGAGCGTGAGACGATTTCCAAGGCGATCGGTTGAGTTGTGAAACGACGCGACAATTCCCGCCGGCAACCCGGCCGCCGGGTATGATTGACGTGGACCCTCCTACCGGGCGGGCCTAGAATGTCGGCCCGGACCCAAACCCTCCCCCGACAGACCGACGCGCTCGGACCCCGGCACTGCCCGGGCAGCGTCGCCGCCCGGGGGCGCAAAGCCCGCTCGCGCAGGATTCCTGTCTGAGGTCTAGTTTTCGGCCTGGTACAACACGATTCTTTGGAAAATCCGTTAAGACCAGTAAAAGGATGTGTAGACTTTCCGGATTGCGTATTCTTTGCGTCTTAACATTCGTTGGGATGTATCGTGTCGGGCTCTGCGCAGAAGGGCCTCGCGGGGGGGGTGGCGAGCCGGCCCACACGGCGGCAGCGACCCCGGCGACCGCCCCCGGCGCAGGCTCCCCACCCCCGGCCGCAGCCCCTTCGCCGACCTCGCCACTGCCGTCCCACTCGCCCGTGGCAATCCTCGACGGCGCGCTGAGGGCCCTGGAGAGCCGGCGCTCGATCTCGGCCCAGATCCGCCAGGAGGTCGAGCTGTTCGGCCAGCGCCTGGTCGGCTCCGGGGCCTACCTGGAGCTGCGGACCGACCGCGGGCGGCTCAGCCGGCTGGAGCTGAGGACCCAGCTTGGCCAGCAGACCGGCAGCCTCGTCCAGGTCTGCGACGGCGAGAACCTCTGGACCCACCGCCGGCTCTTGGACGACGGCAAGCTCGACCGGGTGGATCTTGCCCGGGTCGAACGGGCCCTGGAGAGAGCGGGCCGCGCGGACGACGAGCCGCTGCCGGCGTACCTCGGCAACCTCTGCGGCCTGAGCCGGCTGCTGCGAGGGCTGGAGCGGAACTTCCTCTTCACCACGGCCCAGCCGGGGCTCTGGGGCCCGGAAGAACGCCCCGTCTGGCGCCTGTCCGGGCGCTGGACCCCCGAGCGCCTGGCCGAGATCCTGCCCGACCAGAAGGAGGCCATCGCCCGCGGCGGGCAGCCCGACCTGTCCGGCCTCCCCCCGCCGCTGCCCGAGGAGGTCGTGCTGCTCTTGGGCCAAGCCGACCTCTTCCCCTACCGCGTCGAGTTCCACCGCCCGGGCAGCGCCCGCCGCCGCGTGCTGGTGACCATGGACCTCTACGACGTGGCCTTCGACGCCCCGGCAGACCCCGCCCGCTTCCGCTACGCCCCCGGCGACGTGGGCTACGCCGATCGGACGAAGGAGGTGATCGAATCGCTGGGCGCGGGCGGGCCGTAGGGATACATTGACCGGTACCAGTTGGACTGAGGAGCGTGAGTGGATGGCCGTCGGACGGGCTACGGACGATTTCTACACCCGGGTGCTCGAATGCACCGGATTCTACCGGGACGGTCGCCCCTTGGCCGGCGCGGTTTGGTCGTCCGATGAGCTACGGTCCACCGTTCAGCCCGACGCGACGCCGTCGTTCGAGCGGATTGACCGGGCCTTCAAGTACCAGGCCGTGCTGCAGCCGGAAGCCCGAAACGGGAAGATCGGTATCTCCGACGTCTTTGAGCTCTCGCAATCTCCCTGCATCTACTTCAAACGGTGGGACGCCGAGCCTGAGTCGGCTGAATTGACGCGCCAGTTGCTCGACTGGCAGCGGGCCGTGTGGAACGACGGTCGGGCGCCGATGTTGTGGGTCGTCACGCCCACGCACGTGCGCGTGATCAATGCGTACGTCCGTCCTCGCCAAGGGCGCACGAAGACCGATCTTCGCCGCGTCGAAGTGCGTTCCTTCGAGAATATTGCTGACGGCTTGGAGCAGTTGCGCGAGATTGCCTCACGCGAACAAATTCAGTCGGGCCGATTCTGGAACCGCGAGGAGGGGGCCGCGATCAACCGGCAGCACAGAGTGGACCGCCAACTGATCCGCGACTTAAACCTTGCCGCCGAACAGCTCCGCGGAAGAGGGCTGGACTTGTCCGAGGCACATCGCTTGCTGCTGCGAGCCGTCTTCGCCAGCTACCTGCAGTCGCGAGGATGGTTGCCCGAAGGCTTCTTGGAGGAGAGATTCGGCGTCCGCGACTTCAACGAGACGCTGGCGGCCCCGGACACGGCCCACAAGATGTTTGACTGGTTGGCCGAAACCTTCAACGGCGACGTGTTTCCGCATCAGCCCGGCATCGCGTACACGGCGGGGCAGCTCAGGGAACTCAAGTTTCTCTTGGAAGGGGGCGACCCGAAGACGAGGCAGCGCTACTTGTGGCCCTACGAATTCGACGTCATTCCGGTCGAGTTGCTCAGCTCGATTTACGAGTCGTTTTCGCACGCCGTTGACCCCCATGCGGCCGAAGCCCACGGCACCCATTACACGCCCGTCAACTTGGTCGAACTCACCCTGAATGAGGTCTTTGACGACCAGCTCTTTGGTGACGTATTGCCAACGGACGCCAAGGTAGCGGACTTGGCGTGCGGCTCTGGGGTGTTTCTGGTGCAAGCCCTCCGACGGCTGGTAGGCCGACGCGTTGCGGCGGGCGAGAAGCTAGCCCGCAGACTCATCCAAAACACACTGTACAATCAAGTTTTCGGCGTGGATGTCCTCGGCGGAGCAGTGCATATTGCGTCGGTCAGTCTCTACTTGGCGGCCTTGGAACTCGACCCAAGTCCAGGCGTGGGAAACGGTATCAAGTTCAAGCCGCTGATCTATCCGGATGACGTGGGAAGGCGACGGGAACGGCGGTTCTTCAATCTGTTCGAGGCCGATGCGTTCGATACGGACGCCGACTTCAACCGACAGCCTGCCTTTGCGAAGAAGGAGTTTTCCGTCATCGTGGGCAACCCGCCTTGGACGCGTCCGGCAGGCGCCCGTTCCGAACGGCTCGAAGGCAAACCTGCGGAAACGCCCTCGCACGTGACATACTGTCGCAGTCGGGAAATTCAATTGCCGAACCAGGACCCTCCGGACCAGGCTTTTCTCTGGCGAACGGCAGATCTCGCAGTGGAGGACGCACGGCTCGGCCTCATTTTGAGTGCCCGCAGGTTCTTCAGCCACAAAGACGATTCGGTGGCTGCCAAACGGGATCTCTTGTTGAGGTTTGCGCCTTTGGTAATGGTCAATCTTGCAGAGCTCCACAGGGAGGACGTTTTCCCGACTGCCAAGCATCCAGCGATGATCGTGGTTGCTCGCAATCGTCCAGCGGAGCGAGGAGTGGATTGCACTTACGCGACCGTCGAACGGTCGCGCAGCTTTGAAGGTCACGGCGTTCTGGAAATCGGGCCTGAATCCGTCCGCCCGCTCAGCGTTTTTCGCGTCGCTCGCGACGAGGATTTTCTCAAGGTCGCGTCGTGGGGCAGCGGTCGTGACGCCGCCCTGATCGAGCATTTAAGGCAGTTCGCAACATTGAAAGACTTCTTGAGGCGGCACGGTGCTCGGCCATGGCAAGGATTCACCCGCGGCAAAGAGAAGAATCGAATTCGCCCGGTGCCCAGGGAGATCATTGGCTGGCCGTGTTTGGAGACAGAAGGACTCCCTCCATTTGGAATGAGCGTCTCCGGGCTCCCGCCACTGAAAGACAAGATGATGCAATGGCCGCGCGACGCGGCTATCTATCGTGGGCCGCTGTTGTTGTTCACGCTCGGGCTGACAGATACTGGGCTGACGTCTGCCATCTGCCCGGACAGCCTTGTGTACTCGCAACGGTACTACGGGATACCCCTGCCGCAGAATCGATCGAGTGAATGGGCGTGCTACTTGAATGCACTCATCAACTCCTCACTGTGCGCCTACTTCATTTTTATGACCGCCGCAGAATGGGGAGTGGAACGTGATAATGTCAATGGGGCTGACTTGAAGCGATTCCCGGTGCCGGAAATGTCACCGGACCGCTCGTCAGCGGTCCAGCAAGTGCTTGACATCGAACGGAGACTGCGAGACTTGGCCGAGCGGGGCAGGCCAATCTCCAAGCAAGCCAGACACAAGCTCAATTCGGCGGTTTGCGATCTTTACGAGTTGGACAGTCACCAACGAGTGTTGGTGGAGGACGCGTTGGCCGTAACAATCGACTTTCAGAGAAAGGTGGACGAGTCGGATACCCTGCGCAAACCTGGCATTGATGCGCTGGGTGCCTACGCCGAGCACTTCATTGCCGTCATCAACGAGATCTTGAGTCTGCGAAACGAGCGAAAGGCGACCGCGGAGATCTTCGAGCTTCCACACGACTGCCCTCTTCAGGTAGTAAAGTTTACCATGGTTCCTCGTGCATCTCGTGGCCGCAACGTCCGTGTTGTCGCCCGACAGGAATTGGGACACGTCCTGGATCGCATCGCCGAGAACCTGCCCGCCGAACTTGCGACCAACGTGTTCACGCGACGGCACATGCGATTCTACGGGCCGGGAGAAGTGTACCTAGTCAAGCCGGCGCAGGTGCGGTTCTGGACGCGGTCGGCCGGGATGAACGACGCGGACGCGGTCTTCGCCGAACACTTGGGGGGCACGTCGTGAGCGTGGTTTCGGGGCGGCGACCGCCCATATCACCGCAGTTTCTCGCGCCGCCGGACGTCCTGGCAGTGATCGGCGCCGTCCTGGAAATCGTCGCTGAGGCTTGGGAACGCGTCCGGCAAGATGGCGTCCTTGGCGAAAGCCATCGCCACGACGAACCCGGGACGGCCGGCCTGCTCCGCCAGCGCATGATCATCGTCGAACGTGAGAGAAGCCCGCGTTCTCCGCAGATGAAGGTCAAACCGGAAGTGGGTGTGACGGGAGAGGACGAGCAAACCGTCGTGGGGTCGATTGACATCGAGGTCATCTACAGCCTCGGGGACGAGCCCGACCTGCGGTTGGAGTGTAAGCGGGTCAGTAGTACCGAAGAGGACGATCCTCCAAGTCTCGCGCGGTATTACGTCAGGGGTGGCGTCCTTCGGTTCGTCGGGAAATACGGCCGGGGGCACGCATGGGGCATCATGGCTGCGTTTGTGATTGACGGCAAAGCCGACGCTGCCGCCCTCTTGATCGCGCGCTACATTCGGGAATACAAGAACGACCCTTCCCATCTGCTGCGCGACTGGGCGCAAGAAACGCGTTTCGGGCCGCATCCTCACCTGTTCAACACGCTGCACGAGAAATCAGGGGGCTCACCGATCGAACTGCTGCACTTCTTTCTGCCGTTTCCCGTTCGACAAGTTGCCTGAAACGCACGCGGAACCACTGCGGACCTCCGAATTCGACGTCGCGGATAGGGGGGCACCTTCTTTCCTATGCCTCTCCCTCCCCGCTTGGTGTTCCTTCGGCGCGAGCAGACCTGTAGAAGCAAACGCCCGCCGATTATCTGCTTCGCCCTCTACCGCATTCCCCGCCACGGCTCACGCGGCTGGCGGGCGAAGATCGGGG
>Ga0180438_10003765_pt1 | contig 22520 bp, 18 predicted proteins | sample SS_ome_12_FD_132455 | JGI IMG/M metagenome (GOLD analysis project Ga0180438, IMG submission 132455) | Hypersaline lake sediment archaeal communities from the Salton Sea, California, USA - SS_3_D_2 metaG | ecosystem: Environmental > Aquatic > Non-marine Saline and Alkaline > Hypersaline >...
TGACTCCATTGCCGTAACCTCGGAGTCCTCCAAGCACACAGCCGCTATTGGGTACGCTGGTGCCCTTAGCAAGGAGGCGGCTCCAAAGAGCTTGCCAGGATCACATGTCTCATAGGAAATACCTACCACATCTCCGGGACCGATATCTCGCAGGCTCACCAGGCCCTTGATTACAAAAAACACGTGAGTGGCCCGATCGCCCCGGTCATAGACGTGTGTGTGCCGCCTATAAAGCCTTTTCTCGGCACTTTTTGCCAGTTCTGACAATTGGTCATCTGAGAGCGAATCCAACACTTGGCAGCTTCTTAGATCGAGTCCCGCTATCATCATACTCCTCCCTTCGAACCATGAAATGGCCATGAAGCGTGCACAGGATTTGACACCCCTGGTGCACTAAGGGGCACCAGGTTTCCCCCCTGCAAAATCTCTTCTTGCTAGGTTCAGTGAGCTTTTTGATCCGCCAGGGCGACCGTTACCCACAGCTCCAAGGGTGCCCCAAAGGGTTCACAATACCCGCTCAAAATAGCTATCCAGGGGCCCCGGTATGTCATATGCCCCTGGCGTAGACATGGGTTATCCTAGCAAAAAGCAATGGGTGTGCCAAGAAAAGGGGCTCCTGGCTACGAGTCTAAAAGTTTGAAAATTAGCGATTTTTTAGAGGGGGGGCAGGTTGCATGCCCTAAAAAGGAGAGAAGGTCTGTTTGGATATTTTACAGATTGTAAAAGCGCTTGCCGGAAGAGTCCGATAATGCAAAGGGCCAGACCTATTTTGTGCCTCAGGGAGGTTGCCGTTGCCATCAGCCTCCGCCTCTTTCAGAGTCGCTAGTTGCAAAATCCGGTTTTTCGACAGGCATCTAGGAGCGCTCGAATGCCAGATCTTGTGGTTAAGAGTCAAGTGGTTGATTTAAGTCCCTGGACATGGCTCTGTCCCTTTTTGCGAGTCCTAAGGGGCGAAGCCGTGATGCCCTCGGAGGCAAGATATGTACTGCTGGGCAAGTTCAATCTCCATCACATGTTCACGGGCTTTATCAATAGCATCGGAGCTATTGACAACACCAGCAGCAAAGGTTTCTTGAACCTGCACCAACCTGTCCTCAAGCTGCTCGATGCGGTTTGTGAGCTGCGTCACGGCATTTCGAGGACACAGTGCCATTAAGTAATCGGACGGCTGTATCATGGCGGATTTTAGCTGGGTATCAAGACGCATCTTGTAGAGTCTGTTTTTCATGAAAATGCCCTCTCTGCTGTTTTGTATGGAGATCCCTGATCGGACCTGTTGTCTATGAAAAGTCTGCCTGCTGCCCCCGCCAGGTGCCGTGTGACAACCCTCTAATCACCCTTGAAAACGGTCAGGCCTTGTTACTTCGTCAGGTCTTTCTGTCAAAGACAGAACATGGGCACAGAAGCAAGGTAAGGTCTGGATGTATTGTGTGTTGTATTAGAGCCGTTGGTCCTAATCACGGGCACGACAGGGGCAGCATGACCGGATTGTCTGTACTCCTATTTATTCTGTCATATCGTATCATAAGCACAGAGCGTGCCAACGACGCCACATCAAATCTTCTGCCATAACTCCTTGAAAGCACGCGAATGTCCTGGGGCCAGAGGGGAGTTGGATGCTCCCACGGCCAAAGGTTCTGTCAGGTTGCCTTTACAGTTTGTAAAAAAAGGTGACGAATGTGCCTCGTGAATCGCCACTGAGTGTTTTTTCTACAGCGGGGAAATACGGCTTTTATCAGACAATTAACTCCCTTTCGTAGTCATGGGCTGTCTTGGCACATCTCTTGCGGAAATAATTGTACAACATGCTTGTCGCCGCGGAGGCAACAGGCCCGGACAGGAATGGCACTTTCAATGGAAGGAGAAAGGTCATGGAAATACCTGAAGTCTTAAAAGATGCGAGTCTATTTGCTTCTCTTTCGAAGGACCAACGGGACAGCATTGTTGCTCTTGGCAAGGTGAGGAGCTTTGAGGGATGCGACGTAGTCTTCAAACAAGGACAACCGGCCGATACCTTTTACGTGTTGTTGCATGGGTCCCTTCGTCTCACTGTGGAGCACCCGGACGAGCTTGACCTCTTGGCCGAGACCATAGACCAGAGGAGCGCCATTTTCGGCATGGCGGCATTGACAAAGGCCGCCAGGTATAACGTGACGGCCACATGCAACAATAGGGTCGCCGCCTTCGCTATAGAAGCCAAAGGGCTAAGAGAAATCATAAGACAGGAGCCGATTAAGGGCCTTGAATCCATGGCAGAACTGGCTCAGCTCTATTCAAATCGCCTGAACAACGCTCGAGCCACGGTGAACACCATGTGCAGGATCTTCGCGTCACAAAGCCATAAAACCGGACTGTCTCACGTCTACTGGGAGGCGGAGTGAACTGCGAAAGCGAGCCCATTCCCCGCAGGTTCTGCCTGACGGCAGTGCTTCGCAGGCGGCAGGGATCTTCAACCTCAGGGTCTCCTACTCAATTGAAGTGGAGGCGCTTCTCTTTTTCCATGACATCAATGATTTCATAGAAAATATTGGGGAATCTTCGGGAAACCCTCTCCCACGATACGGTCTGAGGCGTCTCAAAAATCTCTTCACGGGCCTGGTCTGCTGTTTGCGCTATGGTATGCAACAGACCGGAGGCGAGGTAGGGTTCGAAGGCCTTATGACTTCCCAGCAAAGCGCTGAATCGCTCCACGATCCGATAAGGTGATATGAGGAGATCGCCAGCACAAAGAATGGCATTTTTAAAAACCTTCTGAACCGTAGCCTCTTCCAGGTTCGTGTCATATTCGAGTCCGGAAAAAGCGGCATTATCGCCATACATCTTAATCAGGTTACCGGCCACATTGAGGTATGTTACTGCAAGATCTCGAATGAAATGATCGGAGATCTCCAAGCCCTCTTCAACAACAAGGGCGCTCAATAGGGTCGTGACAATATCCGTTGCCATCTTGTAGAGGCCCTTCTCCCTGTCCTCTTCTGACAGCGCCTGGTGCTTGTGATCAAAGGGCCCACGGGAGATCTCCACCTGGGCAATGTTGGTGGCTTTGCGATAAACTTCAATGAGTGTAAAAATTTCCACGCCCCAGTTCATGGCAAAGTGCATTCGTTTGAGTAAATTGGCTTGAAAAACGACCTCCCCTGAAAGCTGGTAGTGGAAGTTCAGGAGAAAATCTACCAGGCGTAACACCTTTTCTTCTTTGGTGTCCGTGAATTTGCGTTTCAGGGCGATGAGCAAAGGGTCCAGCAGAAGCCTCTTGACGCGTCCATACATCCTCCGTTCCTGAAGGCGTGCGTAGAAGGCTTTGGAAAACTGATAGTTGAGGACCTGAACCGGGTAGAAAAGCCGGTCCAGTTGCTCCCGTCGGAACGTGCGGATGTCGGCATCAACAAGGCCCACACTCTCGGCTCCCAAGGCCATGGCGATGCCAAAGGAAAGGAACATGTTCCGACCCTTTCCCGGCACATCAAGGCGAAATCCTGCTTGAGACAAATCACTGTAGATCGACGAGAATCCGGGCCCATCGTTGTGCTGAATAAAACAATTCTTCAGACCATGGCTATCAACGAGCCTAGCGAGTTCATAGACATCTTCTTCTTTGGCCTGATCCAAGCCGAGAATGATACGGGAAAGGTAGGAGGCCGTACGCAGCTGTTTAAGCATATTTTCAAAAGTAGCCCGATTTTCGGGATTCGTATACTCCGATGCCAAAAGGGGAATGATGAGTACGGCCTTTTTCCACTTGGAATGATCCCGGAGTTCTGCCTTCAGGTCGGGACGGGATCTGGCCAAGAGGTGGAATGTGGCAATCTGTGTATGCTTTTGGGCAAAATTGGACATTCTATCCCTTCCTTTCTAATCTTGACAGAGAGAGAAAGGGAGCGTCTTTGGCTGGAAATCGCCTGACAGGCTCATAAGCAAAGCGGAAAGTCTTTTTTCGGCCGGTATAGTGCAAAGGAAGCTCTCTTTGCCGTCTTGGTTTGTCATGAAGTAAACTGAGGATAGTTATAGATACCTTTTCAGGAAACCAACCACAGGGCCCTGTCAGAGACCTTGTTGAGCACATGCCTTGAGACGCTACCCATGAAAAAGGCCTTATTCGAACCACTTCTTCCCACCACAACAGTGCCGTATTTTCCTTTCTTGGCCTGATTCACGATGGCCTTGCCAACATCCATGGTGCCTTTGGTCACGTTCACTTCTACTTGATCTTCGTTGATCCCTGCCTCCTTGAACTTGTCAAGGGCAAGGGCATGAAAGCGTTCAATGCACCGCTTTTCACTTCGATCAAGTACTTGAGCCACGGGGCCTTCTTTTTCGTCAAAATTGACGGAGCAATAGTCTCCGAACTTTTGTCTCACATGAAACAAAGTGAATTTGATTTCTTCGTTTCCTCCTACCATGAAGCAAAGGTGATCCACCGCACGAAGTGAGGCCTCAGAGCCATCCACGGCGAGCATAACCTTCATGGAGGTCACATCTCCATCGACCACCCATAAAGGAACCACCCTGGAATGCTCCACTAATTTCGAAGTGATGCTTCCCATTAAAGTCTCCTGTATTCGCGACAGCCCTCTTCGGCCTACAACAATGGCATCAAAGAGACCCTTTTGGGCGCAGTCCAGAATATCTTTACAGATTCCCATTATCTTCTTTTGGGTGGAAACCTCAATGCGCTCCTCTTTAATGCCCATTCTGACCATTTTGGCCTTCTGCTTTTCCAGAACCTCTTGGGCAAGTTCCGTATTCTTTTGAATGATCTTCTTCAGTTCGGCCCTGGCCTTAAGATCTGTTTCAGCCTCATCCAAGAGATACTGAGACAGGGTGGGTTGTACATGAAACAGGGTGTAGGTCAGATCTGAAACAATTGCTGAAATCCTGGCGGCATATTTCACTGCGTTGGTTGAGTGGACGGATCCGTCCACTGCCAGCAAGATCTTCTTATCCATAGCATACACTCCTTTCCCCTTATGCCAATATGTTGGGCGGCACTTTCTGCCAGTTCGGCGGGCGTCCCTGTCGGATCAAGGCGGCTCTTCCACGTAAGTGATGACTGCCTGAGATGAGCCCTGCCGGCGATCCCATGAGGCGACCCTTTTGCCTTGTGTCGACTTGCCAGATAGCCTTCACGAAATCGGCTGCTTCGCTCAAATAGCAACGCAACGACTGTGCCAGAAAAAAATGGACGAACAAAAAAACGACTAATAGGTTGAAATAAGACTCTCTTGTCAAGACTGGAGGGGGGCTTTTGCTTTGAAGAAAGCGCAGACCGCTGTCCGGAATCTTTACATACTGTAAAAGACGGGGGACAGGAAGCTCTCCAGGTCTAGGGCAGAATCCTCAGGTCGAATCGCCCCTCACAGAGGTTTCCATCTGGATGCGATACTTCTCCATTTTAGATAGAAGGGTGGGCCGAGAAATGCCAAGAAGCTCTGCTGCATGGCTGCGGTTGCCGCCGGTATACTTGAGACCTTCGGCGATGAGCATTCCGGCAAAACGGTCCATCAGGGTGTTAAACACGTCCTTACCAGTGCCGGAGACGAGTGCGCTACGGATCCATTCACGTAGCGCATCAGCTGCGCTGTCATCCGGCTTTACTGAGACACGCTCGCTCCCCATGACTTTAGAGATGTCCTCCCGACTAATGGGGCCGCCAGGGCTAAAAATCAAGGCCTTTTGCATGGTGTTGGCCAGTTCTCGGACATTCCCTCGCCAAGGGTGACTGCTGAGCAAGGCATGGGCTGACTTGCCTATGCCAGGATTGCCGACGCCCAGTTCTGCTGCAAATCGGGTCAGGAAGTAATCAGCCAGCAGCGGAATATCGTCTAAACGGTCCCGCAAAGGCGGAAGCCAAAGGGTGACCACCTTGAGCCGATAATAGAGATCTTCTCGAAACCGACCCTCTCTCAAAGCCGCTTCCAGGTCTCGATTGGTGGCGGCAATAATCCGCACGTCTACGGGGATAGGTTCCCGTCCGCCAAGCCGTTCAATACTCTTTTCCTGCAACAAACGCAGGATCTTGGCCTGGATGCTGAAAGGCATATCCCCTATTTCGTCCAGAAAGATCGTTCCATGGTCCGCCTGCTGGATCTTCCCCACTCTGCGGCTTATAGCCCCGGTGAAGGCCCCCTTCTCATATCCAAAGAGCTCGCTTTCCAGGAGTGTTTCAGGGATAGCCACACAGTTGATGACGAGAAATGGCCTATTGGCCCGGAGGCTGTGCTGGTAGATGGCCCGGGCCACCAGTTCCTTGCCTGTGCCGGATTCGCCCCGAATGAGCACGGTGGCCTCCGTGGGGGCCACTCGGCCAATGGCCTTGTAGATATCCTGCATGGCCTTGCTTCGACCGATAAGGGCGTCTTCCGTTGTGGTGTCAGGGCCTACATCCATCTCAACCCGTGATCGCATGAAACGGCCGGCTTCAAGGGCTTGTTTGATAACGGCCAGCATGTCAGGAATTTCAAAGGGCTTCAGAATGTAGTCATAGGCTCCCAACTTGGTGGCCTCGATGGCTGTCTCCGTTGTACCAAAAGCGGTCATGACAATCACTGGCAGCTTGGGCTCTATCTCGCGCATGGCCTGGAAGGCTTCCAAACCACCGATCCCGGGCATACGCACATCCATGATCACCAGATCAGGTACAGACTCTTCTACCATGGCCACGCCACCCTCACCGGTGGACGCGGTCTGCACGCCATGGCCTTCCTCCATCAAGAGCTTGCCGAAGCTTTGCCGCAACTGGACATCGTCGTCAACGATGAGGATCTTAGCCAATTCGTTACTCCTTGTACGGAAGGGTAATCTTGAATGTGGAACCCTTGCCTTCTTGTGATTTGAGGTTGAACCAACCTCCGTGTTCTTCCACAATGCGCAATGCAATGCTCAGGCCCAGACCTGTGCCCTCTTCTTTCACACTAAAAAAGGGTTCAAATAGCCTGTCCTGGATCGCCTCTGGAACCCCTGGCCCATTGTCACTCACACGGATGATCGCTACGTGCCCCAGCCGTTCCGCTACTCCATCTTGCTCGGAGATCACAATCTTGCCCCCTCTGCCCATGGCTTCGCAAGCGTTGATTAGAAGGTTCACCAGGACCTCTTTCAACTGCTCCGGATCGGCCAGAATTTGAGGAAGGCGCTGCTGGCGGTCGAGCTTGACCTCTGCATCGTAGGATTGAAGGCGGTGTTTGACAAGCTGGAGGGTCATGTCCACCACGTCTGAAGGGCTTACCTTTTGCATCTTTAACTTGGGTGGTCGAGAAAAATCCAGAAAATTCTGAACAATATTGTCAATATGACGTATCTCTTCAGAGATGACGCCCAGGTCCTCTTTCTGCGTACCAGTGGTATCCAGTGTCCTTTCCAACGAAAAGAGCCTCATCTTCACCGAGGTCAAAGGATTTCGGATGCTGTGTGCCACCTCGGCCGCCAACTTTCCCACCAGGGCCAGCCTTTCTGACTGCAAGAGGTGTTCCTGGCTCCGCTCAAGCTCCGTCTTGGTTTGACCCACATCTTCCCTCAGGCTATGAACTTGGTTGCTTATAGCCTTCACTTCATTGCCAGAGGCAGCTGTGTCTGCCAGATCAGACGAATCTCTGGCCAACCTGCGAAGGGGGTTAAGAATCTGGTTCACCAGAACAAAGGCCAACAAGGCACCAAGCAATATAGCGGTCCACAAAGCCATGGCGGCGATGATCCGAAGACGTCTTGCCTGGCCATGGCTCCTATCGCGTGCAAGCCTAATTCTCTCCTTATGGACATCCTTGTTCGTCTGGCACAGTTCAAGGATTCTGAAAAAGTGCCCGCGCACCTCCTCGTGGAGTTTAGTCCCAACTTGCCGCTCTCCGGCCTGGTAAAGGGCGATCACACGGTCTTTGTCTCTGATGTACTGGGTATATTCAGACTGGATTTGACCAATGGTTTGCCTGTCCTGTTCGGTTCGAGCAAGGACATTGACCTCTTTCAGCCGCTCCTTAAAGGCCTGGCGATACTCGCCCAGTCTTTTAAGCCAGTCCGGATTGCCGTCCAAAAAGTAGTAGGATACAAAACCCTTCTGGTTTACCAGGGCACTTTCTAATCCCTGTGCCGCCTGAAGGGAGGCGACATCCTTCTCGACGAGTCGCCTGACGAGGGCGTCCATCTGGTAGGTATACCACATCATGACGGAGCCGCCTGCCAAGGTGATGGCCACCAGAACAGCCAATATCAAAAACAGACGAGCCCGAAGACTAATTCGCTTCCACATTTGGGGATTCCACGGACCAAAGGGCACTAAATGAAGAGGCGGTCCGGCCCGTTGGTCCTTTTCTGTGATGTGATCCCAAAAGGTTAGGAAAACCACTAGACATTTGCTTACTATCCAAGACGAAACCAGGCGATTAAGGCTTTTTCCCCGTCTTTTCGCTCATTGCCCGCCAGATGGCAAGGGTTTTAAAGTATTCGTTGTCTCCCACGTGAAAGCGCCGCCTTTCAGTCAGCGGCACCAGGAAAAGGATGCTGCCTGGGAAAAGAGTCCGTTGGGAACGGGGCTGTCACATGTATTCAAATCTTTTTCGGTGTTTGATCAAGAGATAGAGAAAGAACGGTCCGCCCATCAGAGATGTTAGAATGCCAATTCTAAGATCTACATGGACCATAAATCTAACCACGAGATCGGCATAGATCACGAAAACCCCGCCCATAAGACCTGCCAGAGGAATCAGCTTTCTATTGTCCGGTCCTAGGATTCCTCTGACAATATGGGGGGCCACAAGCCCTACGAACCCAACCATGCCTGAGACAGCAACGGCGCCTCCTGTCTGTAGAGAGGAAAAGAAAAGCAGGGAATTCCGAGCGACTCTGGTGTTTACACCCAAATTGGCAGCTGTTTCTTCATCTATCATGAGAAGATTCAGGTCCTTCATAAAGAACAGGGTGCCCCCAAAAGCCAAAATGGTCGTCAGAAAAACAAGCTGAACATGTTCCCATGACCGGTTATTCAGGTCTCCCATAAGCCAAGTCACAATAGCTCGTCCCACCTCAAACTCTCGGGTGCTTAGAATAATGACAAAGGAGGTCAGGGCACCCAATATGAGATTAAGGGCAATGCCGGCAAGCAGGAGAGTGGAAATGGATGTATGACCCCTTGAGGTGGCAATAGCAAAGACCAGCATCAATGTGACCAGGGAAAATACGACGGCAGATAGAGGAAGCACGAACAGGGACCTCGCAGTTAGGCCTGAATAGATGGCAATGACGGCCCCCAAGGCCGCTCCTGAACTGATTCCTACCACTCCAGGGCTTGCCATGGGGTTCTTGAACAGGCCCTGCATGATGGAACCGGCAGCTGCCAGAGAAAAACCGACAAGGAAGGCAACGACAAAACGGGGCATCCTTCCATCCCAGACAATAGCCGTTTCTACCGGGCTTACTTTAGCAGAAAAAAGGCCACTCTTCCCTAGAAGGACCCTGGCCACATGATCTGCCTCAATCTTCCATGATCCATAGAATATAGCCAGGAATCCGCCCAGCAAGAGGAGGCCCACAAGGACACCACAGACAACAGTCTCTTTTTTCAAAAGGAACCTAAAAAGCGCCTTCATATACAATCCCAGCCAATAGGTTGGCGCTCAGGACCAGATATTGGGAATCAACACTCAGATACCGACCGGGTATCTCATAGACTTTACCCTCCTTGATGGCCCTGGCATGGGAAAGGACCTCATTGGCCATGAGTTGTTCCTTGATATCCCGCCTTTTGGGGACAACAATGATGTCCGGGTCCCACTTCAATAGGGTTTCGTAGTCAATTTGAGACCAGGACTTTATTCCTTGCTCAACCCCCACATTGACGACCCCTATGATATGACATATGGATTCAAAACTCGATGATTCCCCTGGAACGTAACCCCCCTCATTGTAGCATAAGACCCTGACGGGCTTATCCGTGTCCGGTATCTTTCGTCTGAGTCCCTGGATCTTCTCATCTATGCGGCTCACCAATGCCTGGGCATTTCCTTCCTCGCCTATGAGATCGCCAATGAGCAGAGTCTGCTTCTTTATGGATGCCAGGGTGCCGAAGTGCCCAAGGTCAAAGTAAGGAATCTTTGCCTGCCGCAGCTTTGCTTTGAATGGTCCGCCTGAGTAAAAAACAGTGAAGACCAAATCGGGCCTATATCCAATAATCAGTTCGGTCTGTTTTGATTGAAAGACAGGCCCCTTTTTCTCCACAAGATCGGCGATGAAGCAAAATTCCGGATTCGCCGAGCTTTCATGAAAAGCAATGATCCGTTCTCTGGGGCAGATGGCCCACAAGATCTCAGTGACCCCCACTGCATGAGGAATAATGCGCAGAGGTTTGCTGGCTATTACAGCGGTCCTCTTTCTTTGATAAAGGGCATCTTCTCTGAAATCATATGTTTGGTGTTCGTACTCTATGGTCCTGGGCCAACCCATTTTCAACTTGGTGACACCTCTCACGTGGCTTAAGTCATCTTTAAGGGCCTCCATTTCCCAAGGCATCCTTTCCGATCCTTCCCCAGCCGCTTGGGCGAGAAAGGGACTGAACACAAAGGCACAAAGGAAGGAAATCAGTAAAATGGAGGCGGTCTTCTTCATGAGTTGTTCATCTTTAAGAACGGGTCCCTATTGGTAAAAGTAAAGAAAACTCGTGGAATCATCTTTGACTTCACGCATGTTCACACCAAAGACTTTTTGCATATTGGCTTCCAGGAAAGCTTCAGGGGGTGCTCCGACGAAAAACAACTCCCCCCCGTTGATGATCGATATGGTGTCGCAATACCTCCTCGCCAGATTCAAGTCGTGTAAGCTTACTAGAATCGTTTTTCCTTTCGCTTTTAGGTCGCAAAGAAGTTCCATGATAGTGAGGGCGTGTTTAATGTCCAGATCGGATGTCGGCTCGTCCAGCAGTATGGCGGGCGCCTGCGTCGTTAGGGCGCGGGCAACGACTGCGAGTTGACATTCCCCGCCAGAGAGCTCATTAATATTGCGGTCTCTCACATCGTACGTGTCCGTGATTCTTAATGCCGTTTCTATGATCTCCCGGTCCCTCTGTGTCAGAGACTGAAACCTTCCCAGATGAGGGTGCCTACCCATGGAAACTACATCATATACTGAGATGGGAAAGGCGATGGCTGCATTCTGAGGGACCAAAGTGATGATCGTGCTCAGGGCTTTTCTGGATATGCTTTTGTAGTCCTTTCGGTCAATGAAAACAGTTCCTCTGTGGGGTTCCCATATTCTGCATATGTTCTTAAGCAACGTGGACTTGCCGGCCCCGTTGGGGCCAATGATACCATGTATCCTGCCCGCCTCAAATTCAGCGGAGATGCCACGCAGTATCTTCTCTTGACCTATGAGAAAATGCAACCCATCAATTTCCAGCATAGCGTGGCAACCCCATAAGACCTTACCCCGTACTACCCGGCGACTGGAGCCTTTCTGGAAGTAAGAAGGTGGTCATGTGTCTTTGTCTGTGTCATTTCTATGACCAGCCGCACTGTCTGCGTGGCGGCCGCTGTTGGTTTCAGGCCAGTCTCTGAGACTCCACGGATCGTTTCAACACAGTAGTCGCCCTTTTTCTCAGCCCATTCTCTGGCCTCAGCTCCAGCAATATAGACCGAGAAGTTTTGATGACCAGTCTCAGGCGTTTCACCGATGATGTGAAGCACGACCTTGAACTTTGAAGGATCAGATTCTTTGAAAAGAGCCTCGCCTACTGCATAACCTGCTCCCACCCGTCCGTTTTTTATTACAATGGGTTCTTCACCCACGGCATAACCGGCCTCTTTGAGCTCCTTCCTTACAGCCTCCAAGTAAGGATTAAGGTGGCCCTTGGCCATGATCGCTTTGGCGTTTAACCCGTCGGAGATGACGATCCGAACATCAGGCCCTTTGCCGGCCCAACTCCCGCTGAGTTGGCCCAAGGTGGCAACGGCGGCCTTGCTGAGATTCCTGCCGGTATCTGGACGAGTAAAGTAGGTTTGCCGGTCCTCGGCCATGGTTTCAATGACCACGGCATGGGGGAGAGTTTTTAGGAATTCCGGGGTGAACTCTGCCCAGAAAGATGCCTTGACGTTACGGTAGAAAGTGGTGGTCTTCTCGTGCAACTCAGGCTCCAAGTCCCAGAGATTTTTTCCGTGGCCCCTGGCGATGGGGACTCCTCTTTCCTGAACCCTGCGAATGGCGGCCTCACCTTCCTCATAGATCTCAGCCCTTAGGCGCTCATCCCCTTTGGCCAGCCTATAGTGATAATAGACCCAGAGGGGGTCCCCAAAATGCTCCGTGTAGTTGTCTTGGTAGTCAACGATCTCGATCCGCTTGAAAAAACTCCACATGGCACCATCTACCTTGTACCCGAACTTGTGCCGCAGACGCACGTGGTCCTGATAGGACGTGGTGATGTAGTGCAGCCCGGGATCGATCTTCGTGGGAAGGGCCTTTAAGTAGGCTGGGTTGGCCGGCATGATCTGGTCGATACACCAGTCCAAGTCAGTAGGGCTCACGAGCATGTGGAGTCTTGAGGAGATATCAACTCCCATAGCAAGTCCGTGGAGTTTGCCCATGAAGATGTCTTCCAGACAGCACCTCACAAGCTGCTGCGGGGTGTTGAAAACTTCAGGCCCCATAGATCCCCCTCCATCGTTGGTATGGGACCACACTTCTGTGTATGGGCCTGCCTTGGCCAGTGCCTTTTTTAAGGCCCTTGAAAATCCGTACTTGCGCGATTCATGGGCCACCATGTCGAAACCATTGCCTGCACCGCGAATGAAATCAGCACCCTGACCGGTTTCGTGGTAAAGCCCAAAAGTGCCGGTCCGCATCTTCGCATATCTCATCATGTCTTCGGCAGAGATACCAAGGGTCTTGTTGGCATCGTCGCATCCTCCGAGGCTTTGAAACCAAAGGCCCCCGGAAGTTTCCGGGTATCTTATCTCAGCCTCGGCCTGAGCATCTATATGGGCCAGAACGGACCAGGGGATGACCTCTTGGAGTCCAAAGGTAACGATCACATCCTGGATGGCCTTCGTCATGGTGGCCACATTTTCAACCGTGTCATCCACAGGGTTGGTCCCGACCACGAGATCCCCGGTAGCGTAGCTCCACGCGTCGAAAATCTGCCACTGAATGTCCTCCAGATTATCCTGTGGCGAATTGGGCTGGATGCGGGCGCTAAGATACCCCTTGGCCCCGATGTTGCTTCCGGGCAACGGGCTGAAGACGGTCCTTCCCACAAGGCACAGTTCGGAATTGGTCATGAGTTTGGTGACGCAACAAATGGCATCGCTAGTAAGGCCCCACATGATACCCTTGATGTCGGCCTCCGGTTTGGTGAGAAGGAAGTTCTTCAACTCACCTATGGTCCAGTCTTTGACTTTGTTGTACTGGGCCTTGTCCGTAGTCTCCCAGATCAACCTCTGGAGCTTATCTTCTAACAATGGATGCTCGTGAATATCCTTGATCGTGGTATTTGCAAGGAGCATCCGCGCATGGACTCGAGTGATGGGATCATCGGCAGCCACATGGATAGCCTCATCGCCTTCCTTGAAGGGATTGGCGGCCCCGATGACCTGCTGATAAAGGGTCTGATCAAATCTTCCCTTGATACGCCTAACATACTCAAACACAGACTCTTCGGGCTTTACATCTTTTATGGTCACCGCACCGACATAAGTGTTAAGGGAAAGGAGCCCCAAGGACACAAAGCCTGCAACAAGGAATGTACGAATCAATCTCGGCACAATCACTTTCCTCCTAAAAGGTACTGTGTGCTCTTTCCTGACTAATATTGCTCTGATGAGTAAAGGGATCAAGAACTGTCATGCCGCACCCGATGGGGCATCCGATCTCTTGTCGGGATCCTCCGGTCTTCCATTATCCGTTAGCATTGCCAAGTAAACAAAAACAGCCGGCCCCAAGACCGACTTCCCCGATAAGCTGGATATATGAGACGCTTCTGGGTCCTAAATCCTTGGCCTCACCGGCGTTTTGCCCAAACTCCTTTTCGTTGATCGTGAGGCCTTTTGATAACCCCAAGGCCTGTCGAACAACTGCAATGGCGAAGCTTCCACTTTGCCAAGGATGATGAGCAAAAAGGTCTCAATGGACCGTTCAAGGGAATTCCGGATTGGGTGACAGTCCGTCAAGTTCCTGCCCCATCACGCCTCACAAAACCACCCGTCCTGTGCCTATGGAGGTGCAGATATTTTTCAGACATTCTTATTTGCTGACGAAATTGCCAGGCCAGGCGAAGTGTCGGCCTGGGCCAACCCTTGGGAGGATCGCTATTTACCATGAGGTTGAAACTAAAAAAGGGTTGGAGGAATCTGTCAAAAATAGCCGTTTGGACATTTTCCAAGTATGTCCGTCTAGCACGGATTGCCCGGGATTGTCAAGCCATGGGGCCGAAAGGGAGGGGGGAGCGCTGTCTTCTTCCTTGACAGTCGAAGACGTTTGGACTATACTCACGCCGCCAAAAATCGAGTTCTTACTACTTCTTATCATAGATCGGTGACAATATCGCTTTGCCCGTCAAGGGGTCATTATCGTTGACGGACAAAGAGCAAAGAGAAAGGGAAGGAGAGATTGATGGAAGTCTCAGAAGAAGAAAAACAGGCCGCCCAGAGCGAGACTACTGTGGCCTTGTTGGACGAGGCGCGGGTGTTTCGTCCCCTGCCCCAGATGGTGGTTCAGGCAAACGTTAACCCGAATGATTATGAAGAGGCTGTCAAGAAAGGAAAGAGCAATCTTGAGGGCTTTTGGGAGGAAGCAGCGGAGGAGCTTCATTGGTTTAAGCGTTGGACCAAGGTCCTAGACCGTTCCAATATTCCCTTTTTCAACTGGTTCGTCGATGCCAAGACCAACATCGCTTACAATGCCTTGGATCGCCACATGAGCACGCCGCGGAAAAACAAGGTGGCCATCATTCACGAGAAGGAGAACGGCGAACGTGAGCGGATGACCTACTACGACTTGTACCGGGCTGCCAATCGGTTTGCCAACGTCCTAAAATCCTTGGGCGTCGATAAAGGAGACCGGGTAGCTGTCTATCTTCCGAACATCCCCGAGATCGCCATCGCCATGCTCGGCTGTGCGAAAGTCGGAGCCATTCACAGCGTGGTCTATGGCGGCTTCAGCGCCACGGCGCTTCGAGAGCGCATTAACCATGCGGAGGCGAAGCTGGTGGTTACTGTGGACGGATTTCAACGAAACGGTAAGGTCATCAAGCTAAAAGAAGTGGTCGACGAAGCCATGACGGCTTGCCCCACCGTGGAAAGCGTGGTGGTCGTTCAAAGGGCTGGTGTTGACATAGACATGTCCGACGGCCGTTATCTGTGGTTCCACGACCTTATGGAAGGCGAAGCCAGCGAGTTTAAGACCGTGGAAATGGATGCCAATGATCCCCTTTTCATCCTCTACACGTCGGGGACTACAGGCAAACCCAAGGGGGTTGTTCATTGCCACGGGGGGTACATGGTAGGGATCAACCGAACCTTGAAATGGGTCTTCGACATCAAGGAGACGGACATCTTCTGGTGTGCTGCCGACCCGGGATGGGTTACCGGTCACAGCTATATCGTGTACGGTCCTTTGTGTGCGGGAACCACCACCGTGATGTATGAGGGGCACCCCCTTTACCCTGGTCCTGATCGTATGTGGCAGATCATCGATAAATACGGCATCAACATCCTGTACACCGCGCCCACTACCATACGGATGCTCATGCGATTTGGTTCTCGGCACCCCAACCGGCATGATCTTTCCACGCTTCGCATCCTGGGCACCGTGGGTGAGCCCATCAATCCAGAAGCCTGGGTTTGGTATTACGACAACGTGGGCAGGGGCAACTGTCCCGTGATGGACACGTGGTGGCAGACGGAAACCGGGATGTTTATGGTGACCCCCACACCCTGCAACGTTTTAAAGCCCGGTTCGGCCTTCAAGCCCTTCCCCGGAGTGCATGTGGACATTGTGGACGCTGACGGCGAACCGGTATTGCCGGGCAAGGGGGGATATGTGGTCGTCAAAGAACCATGGCCCGCCATGTTGAAGACCCTGTACAAAGACCCTGAGAAATTCCAGGAAGTTTACTTCTCCAGATTTCCCGGAGTCTACCTGGCCGGCGATATCGCCACCCGGGATGACCAGGGCTACTTCAGGTTTCAGGGCCGCTCTGACGATGTGTTGAACATTGCCGGACATCGTGTGGGCACGGCCGAAGTGGAAAGCGCACTGGTAAGCCACAAGTATGTGGCCGAAGCCGCGTGCATCGGTGTCCCTGATAAGGTGAAGGGCGAAGTGGCCAAGGTCTTTGTCACCTTGAAACAGGGCGTGGAGGAAGAGGAGGCCACCCTGTTCAATGAGTTAAAGGCCCACGTTCGAAAAGAACTTGGCCCCATTGTGATTATCAAAGAGATTACCTTCGAAGACAAGCTGCCCAAGACCAGGAGCGGCAAGATCATGCGCCGGGTCCTCAAGGCGAGGGAACTGGGGCTCAAGGTAGGGGACCTCTCTACCCTCGACGATTAGTCCCTTTGAAGGTCCATAACCTCACCGCCCATATCGTCGAGATCGATGACCATGAGGCGGTGTCTTAGCAGGGGCCTCTTCTTTAGGAGGATCTTTGTTGCCTCTGAACACTCCAGCGCCGCCAACAAAGTGGTGATTTGAGGCAGACAACCGAGAGACGACTCTGCGCCGGCGGCAGGCAAGGATTGGGCATCGCCGTAAATGAGCTGAAGCCCGGGGTCAGTGGGAAAAATGGTGGTCACGTGACCGGAGAGGCCGGCAACGGCAGCTGACACCAGGGGACAGCCAGCCTTTTTTGTCGCCCCTTCCAGGACAAAGCGGTCCTTAAAACCTCCCAGGCAATCAATGGCCACGTCTGAATCGCCCAAGATCGATGGGGCGTTGTCCTCATTGAGATAGGCCTGGTGGGTGTGGACCGCTACAGAGGAATTGATAGCACCTACCCGCCTCGCGGCCTCCTGGACCTTTGGTTTGCCGAGTCCCTGTTCTCGGCACAGAAACTGCCGGTTGAGATTGCTCTCGTCGAAAGTGTCACCATCAACGAGTAGCAGGATGCCCACACCCAAACGGGCTAGCATCTCTACCACCGTCCCCCCAAGTCCACCCATCCCCACGACGCAGACACAGGATCGAAGCAGGGTGGCTTGGTCCTCCAAGGAATAGACCTTCATACTCCGGGCGTATCTTTCCGGCACCACGCCGGCTTCCAAGGCAGAGATTTCCGCCTCTCGTCCACAGAGACCGTGCTCTTGGCAGAGCTGCTCCAGGTCCTTCATCCTAATGGATCGGTATGGGGTGCCATCTGGGTGTGTGGCACGGGTGGAAACCTGACAAATGGCTTTACTGAGTGCGGCCTTCACCGGCATCATCCTCCACCTACAGGGGGGAAGATTCCCACCCGGTCGCCGCCCCCAAGGATGGAGGACATCTGGACCTTGACTCCATTGACAAAGATGAGCTTCACCTCATCGAGGGGAATCCCAAGCCTTTTCGTCAAGGCTTCAACCGTGTCACCCGCCTGGATCGGAAAGCGCTCCGCCCCTTGGGGCAGATAGGTCTTAAGAGAGGCAAAAAGCTTCAGTTCAATGTAAGCAGCCATGGAAAGACCCCCAGGCCAGTTTCCATCCATTCTGAATTGGAAACACACGCCAGTGTCCACTTGTGTCTAGGGGATTCGTGGATGGGTACCAGTTAGTTTCTCTTCTTTTTCTTCCCCACCATGCCCAGAAGAACCCGGTAGGGGCCGGGACTCCCAGGCGGCACCAGGGCCACGCGATCTCCGTCTCTGAGCACCGTCTCCACAGGCTTGACCAATCCATTGACAAAGACGGCCTCCACATCACCGGGCGCAAGGTCCATCTGGGCGAGGAGATCTTCCACCGTGGTTTCTTCAGCAATGTCAAGGGGGGCATTCACGCAAGGGCGATTGCGGGCCTTGAGTTTTTTTTGCAGAAAAGAGAATGCATTGAACAGGATGGTTGTCATGGCCCTTGAATTTTACAATGATGGGGGCCTCGGCTCCTAAGAGACGAGCCCGGCAAGCCATGGAGCCAAAAGAATCCCCCATGGAGCTCCAGCTCCATGGTCCTCTTTTCTGTCATCTGTCCAGGGGCTGTTGCCCAACCCAACATGCCGTTTAGAACTGGCTCATTTAGTTGAATTGCGTGACCTGTTGCAGGTCCTTGTCTGCGAAATCCCATGTCGTATTGTGGGGGGGCAAAGGCTCTTTGAAGAAATCAGGGAGCCTATCATGGGCCTTGGTAAAACCAGCCCTGGTGTTGAACTCCCGCTCATTTTTGAGTATGGAAATGCCCAGATTCACCACATCATTTGGTGTGAGCGATAGTCCGTACTGGGCGTTTAATAGGTCCACGATGGTCTGCACCCCGTCTTCGCTATCCAAGACGGCAAAGGCCACGAAGAGGCAAAGCCCAGTGCTGTCTATGGCAGCCGTGGCGACTTGCAGGTTCTTCGACACTTCCACATTGCCTTCGTTCTTTAATGGGTCTATGTCGCCGCCAACCTTCAAAATGTTGGGAGCCACGGCATAGCCCGCTGTGTGGTCGGCCCCCATGGCTGAGGTGCAGTAGGTCACGCCCACTCCCTTGACCGACCTAGGGTCATAGGCCGGGAGTGATTGTCCCTTCACCACGGGAATGCGATCCACGCCAAAGGCCCGGCCGGTAAAGGCAGCGCCATTTCCGATGATTTTTCCAATGGGATCACCGGTGGCGACTTTGCCAACCAGATCAATGGCTGCCTTGCCGTCTCCCCAGGGGATTAAGCCGCCCTCCATGGCCACCGCCAAGGTGCAGCCCGTTTCAATGGTGTCAAGGCCGATATCGTCGCACAGGGCGTCGAGCCTGGCCACATCGTCCAGGTCTTTGATCGTTGTGTTGGCGCCCAGGGCCCAGATGGTTTCATATTCAAAGCCCGAGGTAAGGACCTTCCCGTCACTGTCACAGTACACGTTCGAGCATTGAATGACGCATCCTGGGTGACAACCCTCCTTTGTCTTGCCTCCGCGAGCTTCAATCAATTCGGCCATATGTTCCCCACTGATGGCCTGGGCGTGTTCAAAACGGCCCGACCGAAAATTCTTGGTAGGAAGTGCGCCAGCCTCATTAATGAGGTTAACCAGAACGGCGGTCCCATAGGCTGGCAAGGCTTGACTTGTGACCGGATGGGATCGAAGGATTTCTACCCATCGCCTGTTGGCCTTTTTGAAGGCCTCGGCATCGGCAAGAGGGACCCTGTCGGCTCCGGCATCACCGATAACAATGGCCTTGATCCCTTTGGACCCCATGACAGCACCTAGGCCGCCTCGTCCTGCTGCACGGCCGGGCCTGCCGTTGGGGTCGGCAAAATGAATTGATGCCGCGGTCAAGCGTTGTTCACCTGCAGGGCCAATACTGATGACACCTTGACGTTTTCCATACTTCTCCCACAATTGCTTCATGGTTTTCCCGTTGCCAAGACCTGCATATTCGTCTGCAGGCAATATCTCAACAGAATCCTTGTTGATCACAATAAGGGAAAACCTACCATCCTCTGGCTTGTCCTCCAGAACGATGGCCTTGATGCCGAGTTTTGCCAGCTTCTGAGAAGCAAGCCCGCCCGAGTTGCTCTCCTTGATGCCCCCGGTTAGGGGTGACTTGGCCCCCACCGAGATTCGCCCTGAATTGGCTGCTGCGGTCCCGGACAGCAGTCCCGGGGCAATAACCAGTTTGTTATCCTTGCTTAAGGGGTGACAGGTAGGTGGAACTTCTTCCAATATCATTTTCGAGGTCAGGCCCCTGCCACCCAGGCCGGCCAGCTCTTCCCTTGGCTCTTCAAAGGCGAAGGTCTTCTCTCGCGTATTTATTCTCAGCAATCTGGACATGGTCTTCTCCCGTTCGTTTGAGTTACTAAGAAAGTGCTCTCAGGCTTTTTTCGGCAGAAAGAACGCAAGGGAACTTATCAGGAAAGCCCCATTCTGTCAAACTGGCTGCTGCGGCGTCACCGGTTCATCCTCTTTACAACGGTATCGGGCCGTTTGACTTGGGTCGTGGTTGCTGCTATTTTGCGGGATCAGTTACGCCTTTATCGGGCTTCGGGTTCGCGGTGCCATGGCACAAGGATGCCTTCAGGCAACAGCAAAGGGCAAATAGGTGACAGGAGTTTGGACTATGATATTTGATCTTTTCAACAAGGGGGGTATCGTCATGTATCCTCTCCTTGCCTGTTCCGTGCTTTCCCTTACGGTCATCGTGGAAAGGACTCTCTTCTGGATACGCAGGGGAAGGCAGACGGACAATCGCCTGGTGGACACCGTTTTGGAGCTGGCGCGCAGAAGAGAATACGAGGAAATCAAGAAGAACACCCGCGGGACCGCCGATTACGTGGTCAAGATCCTTGTCTGCGGTCTGGTGCACCGGCAATACTCCCTTGCCAAGGCCATGGAGATGGCTGCCACCGAGGAGATCAAGAGGATGAAGCAATACCTTTCCGTGCTGGACACCATGATTACTGCCGCCCCCCTCCTGGGCATACTCGGCACCGTCATAGGAATCATCCATTCCTTTGACATGCTTGGTCGGGCAGGGATTCAAGATCCACAGGCAGTGACGGGAGGAATCGCCCAGGCCCTGCTGACCACGGCTGCCGGCCTGTTGATAGCCATCTTTACCCTTTTTCCGTACAACTATTTTATGTCCAAGGTGGAAGAAGCGGCCCTTCGCATTGAAAAACATGCCACCTCTTTAGAAATTGTACACAAAGGAAACCACGAAGAATAATAATGAAGCTGCAGGTGAAACGAAAAGGCGCCAGGATTGAATTGATTGCGCTCATAGACATCATTTTTCTCCTCCTTGTGTTCTTCATATACTCCATGCTTTCCATGGTCGTTTATCGCGGGATTCCCGTGGTATTGCCTGCCGCCGAGACCATAGAAGCTGAAAAGGGACAAATGGTAAACATCACGATTGACGAGACCGGATATGTGTTTGTGGATAAAGAATGGACACCGAGCCGTGATCTCTTGTCTCGCCTAAAAAGGGAACGGCAAGCCTTTCCCGATAAGGCCGCCGTCATTTCAGGCCACAGGGAATCTCCATACAGGGCCTTTGTAGATGTCCTTGACAAGGTCAGGCTTGCCGGGTTTCGGGCCGTATCCATGGAAGCAAGGCCGAGGGAGAAAGGCGAGTAAATCGTCCATGGTCAGGGCGCGTGGCGATGTTTTCTCATATCAAAATGAAAAGGGACCTTATCGTGTCGGCCACTATTGCTGCTGGCATTCACGTGCTGGTCTTGCTCGCTGTCGCACCAAGGGCTGGTTTTGTCCATGGAGGTGTCCACAAGTCCATCCTTTTGTCTATCGTACGTCCACCAAAGGTCGTGGCTCCCATGCCTCCTGCGAAGAGCCCTTCTGAACCTGTATCAAGGCGCCACCTGTCTCCGAAGCAGAAGTCTGTGCCAGAGAAAGCCCTTATTCCGAGGAAGAAGCTGTCTACCAAGAAACGACTGGCCGCCAAGGCGCCTGTGCAAGAGGACAAGGTCGGGGCCAAGAAGGCTGAAGAGGTCAGAAGAGAGGGCGTCGTGACACCTGAACCTGTGGAGCGTCTTGCTGAAAAGAGCGTCGAGTCGGCCGGTGAGGCTGCCCCCCCCTCTTCGGCCGAAAGGTCGCCTGTCCAGGGGCACAACGGTTATGATGCCTTGCGGAAAGGGAAAAGTGCGCCGGCCAAGGGGACAGGAGGTATTACCACCTATGCCAAGCCGAAATATAGGGAGGGGGCTCGCCCTGTCTATCCAACGGTGGCTCAAAGAAGGGGGTACGAAGGAAGGGTGCTCCTTGAGGTGAAAATCTTGGAAACTGGTGAGGTAGAGGAAGTGAGGATTGTGGCGTCATCGGGTTTTGGCGTCTTAGACAAGGAGGCTGTGAGATGGGTCAACACGAACCCCTTTGTGCACGGCCCAAACAGGGAAAAGCGAACCTACCTGGTGCCAGTGGTGTTCAATTTCGACGAGGAAAAGGTTTTGGCAGGGGGAAAGAGGAAATAGCCTGTGTGCAGGCCTATCTCCGGTCTTGCAAGAGTGCCCTTGCCTTGAGACCTTTGCATAACTCTTTCGGATGTTCATTGTGGGCGCTTGGGGTACCCATTCCCAACTTCGTCGGGATGAGCGGTCCGCCCTAGCGGATCAAAAGGCCGACAGAACCAAGTGAGGATGGGTTGTGCAAAGGTCTGGCCTTGGTCAAAAGGCCGCCCAGCCCCCGGTGCCCATCAGGCCAACAAGGAGAGGGCAAAAATAGCCGTGTTGCCTGAGACATGGATGGTGATGGGGACCATGAGGTTGTCTGTTATCTCGTAGGCCACGGCAAAGACAATCCCGCCCACGATCTGAGTCAAAGGGATCCCGGACCGAATGGCATGAGCTAGGACGAATAAGAGCGTGCTCCCCAAAAGGGCCGAAAGCATTCCCCATCGTCTCAAGAAACCGTAGACAATGCCTCGAAAGAA
>Ga0180438_10003766_pt1 | contig 22505 bp, 15 predicted proteins | sample SS_ome_12_FD_132455 | JGI IMG/M metagenome (GOLD analysis project Ga0180438, IMG submission 132455) | Hypersaline lake sediment archaeal communities from the Salton Sea, California, USA - SS_3_D_2 metaG | ecosystem: Environmental > Aquatic > Non-marine Saline and Alkaline > Hypersaline >...
CCGCTCGGTGGAGATGCGGGAGCCCCCCGGGATTCAGTTCCAGGATCTGCTCCACAGGCCGTTCAAGTCGCGTCAGATCACGCGGCGATCGCCGCACGAGAACCGAATGACCGCCAGCGCCTACTGGCAGGTGCGGCTCCTTGACCTGCCCGGCGCTCTGGCGCAGACGTCCTTGGACACGGACCTGCTCCGCTTCAACGTGGCGCTCTCCGATCCGATCGAATCGTTCCTCGAGGACACACCATGGCGGGGGACCGCCGGGGACTACGTCGTCGAGATCGGCCCGACGTGCCGCGCTGCCCCGGGCTGGGACCCGACGCTCCCGACCCTGACGGCGTCGGTCAATGCGTTCTCACGGCTGTGGCTCGGCGTCCGCCCGGCCAGCACCCTGTCGTGGACCGACGAACTCTCCGGGCCTCCCGATCTCCTCACTCGGCTCGATCGCGCGCTCCGCCTCCCGCCGCCGTCCCCGGACTGGGAGTTCTAGTCGCCAGGGATTGCTGACGTACAATCAGTCTGCGACGGCTCGAATCCCCAGGCTCCACAGAAGCCCGCCGGAGGCCTTCCATTGTGTAGTTCCTGAGACGCGGCATCGCGTGTCGAGCCGAGCTTCTTCGAGGACCGAATCCCTGACGGCACCTCGCAGTTCTGCAATTGGTTCCTCAACACGTATCGGAAACGCTGTTTCTGTTTTGAATGTCGGGCTCGAGTCCTCCAGGCCTGTTGACACTAGCTGGACCCACTTCTCCCATCTCCCCACAACAACGCAATGGGACTCTGACTTCTTCTTGCCTGCCTGCTTTGAGGTCACTACCATGCCGGCGGAGGTTCGGGACCATGAAGAAGACACTGGCTTTGACCTTGATGCTCTTGGCTGCGGCTTGCGCATGTACTGCACGCGAGATCCTGGTCAGCAGCACTGCAGACAGCGGCACCGGGACCCTCCGCTGGGCGCTACAGACAGCTTGCGCAGGAGATGTGATCACCTTCGATCCGACTATCTTCCCGCCGGACGATCCTGCCACGATTCATGTCAGGAGCGAGCTGCCTTTCATCCGGCAGGGGAATCTACTCATCGATGCCGGCGATGCAGGTCTGATCCTGGACGGGAGCAACTGCTCTTCAGGATGCATGGTGGGTCTAGAAGTGCAATCCGACAACAACAGGATCCAGGGATTACAGATCCTCAGCTTCCCGCAGGCAGGGATCGTGCTCAGCGGCGGCGCCAAGCACAACGTGATCGGCGGGGACCGACGGATCGGTGCCGGGCCGATTGGCCAAGGCAACGTGCTCAGCGACAACAGCGCGTGCGGAGTTGGCATTTGGGACGACGGGACGTCCTACAACACGATCACGGGCAACCTGATCGGTACGGACTCAATGGGGCTCAATCCTCTGGGCAATCAGGAAGCAGGCATACGAATCCTGCGTGGAGGCCACGACAACACCATCGGGCCTGGAAACGTCGTCACCGGCAATGGCAGCGGAATCGAGATCACCGGACGAGATTCGACCGCGAACACGGTCATCGGCAATCTAGTGGGCGTGAGCCTTGGTGACTTGCAGGCGCGCGGGAACATCGATGGCGTTCTCATCACAGATGGGGCATCGGGCAATACGATCGGCCCGGCCAATCTGATCGCTCACAACGAGGAATCCGGAATCCTGATCATCGGAGAGAGCACTCTCGGGAACACCATCACACAGAACTGCCTGTACGGCAACGGATGGGCTGATATCCGGTACGAGAACGAGGGCGACAACGTACCGGGAAGCCCTGAAATCACCGGATTCGATCTCAGCACGGGTGTCGTCGAGGGCGTGGCCCCTCCGGGCTGTGTAATCGAGATCTTCTCTGTGGGGACAGACGGCAAGACAGCCTATGAGGGAACAGCAACCTCTGACAACTCGGGAGGGTTCGTCTTCGAGGCAGGCCGATCCCTACCGGGTCCTCGTCTCGCGGCGACGGCAACTGATCCGACGGGGACCTCGTCGCCGTGCTCCGCAGCGGTGGGAGTCCACCAGAGGATCGTCGTGTCCAGTGCGGATGACGCCGGGCAGGGTACCTTGCGGTGGGCGATTGAGACCGCAGCGCCAAGAGATGTCATCGTATTCGATCCTATGGTTTTTTCTTCCGACCGTCCGAAGGAGATCGTCCTAGCGACGCCTCTCCCCCCACTCGCGCAAGGCGAGCTTACGATCGATGCAAGCGATGCAGGTGTTGTTCTTGACGGACAGATGGTCCAGGAGGATTGGTCTGCGATTCTCGATATCCCGTCTTCCGGTAATCGAATCATGGGTCTGCGAATCGTGAATTCGCCAGGCGCCGGGATCAGCATTTGCTGCGGAGCCAGAGACAACGTGATGGGCGGTGACCCTGACGTTGGAGAAGGACCGTATGGCGAAGGTAATTACGTCAACAACTACAATGGAGATGGGCCGGGGGTTCTGATCTGCGGGGAAGGGACCTCGCACAACTCCGTGATGGGGAACATCATCGGTGCACTTGACGAGCGTGACGCAGCTCGGGGGAACGGAACGGGTGTGTTTGTCAGTGACGGCGCCGCGTACAACACAATCGGGCCCAAGAACGTCATCGCCTACAACCGTGAAGAGGGCATCCAGATCTACAACCCCACATCTCTTGGCAACACCATCACCCGAAACAGCATCTTCAAGAACGGCTGCTGCAACATCCTGCTCAACGATGGCGGCAACGCGGTGCTGCCCGCCCCCACAGTTGACCGGTACGATTGCGCCACACGGATTCTTACAGGAACCGCTTGCCCTGGGTGTGTTGTGGAGCTCTTCTCGGGCGACAAGGCAGAGGGGGAGATCTACGAGGGGATGGCAATAGCGGATTCGACTGGTTCCTTCACATTCAGCAACGGTGATTCATTCCTCCTATCACGGCTCGCCGCAACGGCGACAAACGCTGCCGGAGACACGAGCGCGTTTTCGGCGCCCATCGCAGTCGAGGTCATTGACGACGCAATCGAGTGTGATGGAGAAGCGTTGGTTGTGAGCTCCAGGATTGTGACAAGCATAGGGAGAGTTGCCGTGAGAGTCCGTCGAACAACCGAGGATTCGACGGCCTTCGACACGTACTGGTACACGCTGACAAACGTCGATGTCCCTGCTATCGGGTCGTTTGCGCTCTCGCGAAGCGGACTTGACGCGGTCCAGCTTTGGACCTCACCGGACTGGGTAGCGAATACCGAGGATGACTTGTGGATCTGGGACGGTCCTCCCCACGGTGTTCTCCTCCCTGGAGACAGGACGGACGGTTCCGTGACCGTGAGACAGGACACGGTTGTTGGCTCGGTCGTTGCACACGTCTGGATTCCTGAGGAGTTCGGCGGCGGGTACACCAGCTTGCGGCTTCCCGGTCCAGTTATCCAGCCTCCTCCGATCGCGGTTGAGGTCATCGACTACACGGTGGAATGCTCTGGGGAAGTGCTGTTTGGGGGCACTGAAACGATTGTGACACCCATCGGGAGCCTGCTTGTGGAGGTCTGTCGGACGACCGAGGATTCAACAGGCCTCGCCACTTACTGGTACACGCTGACAAACATCGACGTTCCTGCTATTGAGACGTTTGCGCTCTCGCGAAGCGGGCTTGACGCAGTCTGTCTTGGGGCCTCACCGGACTGGGCGGCGAATACCGAGGTCAGCTGGTGGATCTGGACCGGTCCCCCGCTCTATGTGGACGGGGATGACGGCACGGTATCGTTCTCCGTGACGGTCGCGCCGGGCACAGGCTCTGATTCGGTCATTGTGTACATCTGGATACCTGATGAGATCAGTGAAAAACAGAGGCACGCCAGATTCGAGCTTCCCGGCCCAGTCCCCTAGGCCCCGTGAGAATCTGAAGCTCCCGTGCCGGCTTGCGGTCTGCCGCTTCTGCCTCTTTATCTCAGACGAGCGGCAAGACAAACTGGTTTCCTGGTTCGCCAGTTCAGCAGCCAGCTTGCACCCGACGGGAAGGTAGCGCGTTGCCGGAGTAGGACCCCGGCCTGTTGTGTACTGCGTCTGGGGATCCGTTCCGTCATTGCATGCGATACAGCATCAGCGCGGACCGCGATCCGCCGAAGTATCCGCCACACAGTTGTAGATCTCCGATGCGCCGTCGGTAGATGCCCCCCAGATGGTGTTTGACGAGACGACGTACTGCTTCGCGGACTATGCATAGCGACAGCCGGTTCGGCTCGGCAGCTAATCCCGAATGCTGCGCCCGCCTCGGATGAGCTGCGGCCCATGCTCGCGCAAGGCCGGCGCATGATACAATGCGACAGGAATCCTGGAGGTGACCGCGGATGACCTTCGGAGTGCGTGAGCTTCTGATCATCCTACTCATCGTTCTGGTCCTTTTCGGTGGGCGCAAGCTACCGGAACTCGCGAGAGCGCTCGGCAGAGCTGTGCGGATCTTTCGCAGCGAATCGGAGAAGTCTCCCGAAGAGGATCCAGACGCGGCGCGCGCCGAGGGAGGCTCTGAAGAGGACAAGACCTAGTCTGCCAGCTCGATAGTGGACGTGCCAGGATCGTTGCTCCGAGCTACTCGACTCCTTGTCGGCAGGCGGCCAAGTATTGGCCGTCGTTCCTGGGCTGAGAGGTCCTCATTGCCTCAGGGTTGTTGTGGCCAGATAGGCGTTAACACCCAGATTGTGCCGACGAACAGGATGCACCATGCCCCCCGAGCATTGACAACCGTCAGCCATCGCAAGTAAGGTGGGCTAGGCTGTCGTCATGAAGAGCAGAAGCATCAGAGGGAAGCGGCGAGTCGTCCTGAGAGCAGGAAGCGTTGTTGCAGGCACTCTCTTACTTCTGGCTCTCTCAGGCGTGGTTGGTTGTAGCTACGAACTCCCGGACCTGGATCTCGGAGCAGTCCTCTTCGAAGAGGCTTTCGATCGAGGAGCGGCGACCTGCTGGTGGGATCCCACTGCGGCAAGAACCGAGAACTCCGGCGATGGGGCGGTCCTCCAGTTCGTCGGACCAGCACGAATCGAGGTACCACAGCAGGACTATCGTGACTACCTATTCCAGTTCAGGATCTGCTTCAGTTCGTGCAACTGCCAAATCGTGTTCCGCACAGAGGACTTCGGCCGATACTACGTCGTGCTGGCTAGCAGAGCATACCTGTACAAGGAGTGGCAGGGGATAGGTGCCTACTGCTTGAGGCGGGTGGATTTCGCGTTTCGATGGGATGAATGGTATCACGTCGCGATTGCTGTGGAGAACTCGCGAATTCGGGTCTTTGTCGATGGAGAGTTGGTCCTGGAGTACGACGACACCGCAGCTCCATTCCTAACAGGCGGTGCGGGTTGGACAATGACCAGCAGGCCTGGGTTGGCCGAGAAAGGCGTGTTTGTCGACGACATCCGAATCACCGAGATTGCTGGCGCTTCGGATAGCGTTCCTCGGAGAGACGGGACCGCGACTCCCAGTCACCCATCCCACTATGTGCCTCAGATGATTCCTACGCACGAGCGGGCAGATGATCTCAGGTCTGCTTGCCTGTACCGCGAGGGTTTCGAGTCGCGCCCCTCGGATCCTTGGCAGGAGCAGGCTGGCTGGGAGTACTTCGTTGGCCATTGGGGGGACGGGAATACCTCACTCTTGGCGACGTGCGACGATTGCAGAGTCAGCTTTGGCTCGCCGGACTGGGGCGATTACGCTCTGTCATTCAAAGCTCGGGCCGAGCACGGGGGGATCGAGATCCTCTACAGGGTCTCGGAGGTTGGCCACTATGCTGTGCTGATCGACGGCTACTCCAAGACGGTCGCCATAAGGAAAACTCGCGGGAATTCAACCGAGGAGCTTCTCAATGTTCGAGTCTCGCGACTGAATCCGGGTGACATCGGCTCAGTGTCGGTTTGCGGTGACGGGCCCCGGCTTTCGGTCTACGTGGGGGGCGACTGGGTGTGTGAGTGGGAGGACACTGCCGAACCGTTGCTCGCGGGGTACGCGGGCTTGGGTACGATTACGACCGGGACCACCGTCCCGTACGTTCTCCTGGACGACATCCTGGTCCATGAGACGACCTCACTTGGTATCTATGTCCAGGAGACAGCCTCTCAGCCGGGACCGAGCAACTGGCCGTACCTAGTTACGGAGGAGTTCGAAGGAGAGGTGGTGACGCTCTCGACGCGCGGGGATATCTCAACAGTCTGCGAGGCCGGCAACTGCTTCCTGAAATGTGAGGGATCAGCGACCATTCCTCTCTGTCGCGATGTGTCCAGTTTCCAGCTTGACCTAGCTGTAAAGCTCGGCGATGCCGGATTCAGCGTGGCGTTCCGGGGTGACGGCGCTCGGTCGTATGAATGCCGTTTGCATCCAGTCTATGCTGCTTTGTGGAGACACCCTGGCGAGCTGCTGCGCGAGGTGCATCCTCTCCGACCGCTCGATCCAGGGGTTTGGTATGACGTGTCAATTGCCTTTGTCCATGGCTCGATTCACCTTTCCATTGATGGGGAAACCCTAGCCTTTGTGCAGGATGCGGCCCCGATCTCGGAGGCAGGCGACGTTCTCATCACGTTGGAATCCGGGATTGGATCTCCTGTATGCATAGACAACCTGCGGCTCCGGTCACCTGACGAAGGCGAGGTCCTGCGCCCTGCGACCTTTGATGAACCAGTTGGCGCCACTGAACTCTTCCACGATACCTTCGACCACGCGGCTGCGGAGTGGTCGGGGCTGGGCGAAGGGATGTGGGATGTCACAATGAATGAAGGAGAGTTCGTACTCAGCGGGGGAATGGGGGGACGATGTCAGGGCATCGGGAGGCGTGACGTCAGACTTCACAATGGGATTGTCGAGCTTGAGTTCCAGTTACCAGCCGGGGGGTTCAGGCTCAACCTGCGAAGCTGCCCAGAGGGGAGCTACAGCGTCGGAATCGGAACAGGTGCCGTTGACGTCACGAGGATCCGACGCGTGGATGGAGAGGAGACTGGCGAGTCTCTCGGCCATGAACTCTTCCCCTTTCAGCCTGAGCGGTGGTACGTGTTGCGTCTTCTGCTAGATGGGGACGCCCTAGCCCTGTATGTCGACGACGTTCTCGTCTGGGAGGGCAGCGACACAGACGCTCCACTTGGCGAAGGAGAGCTGGGCCTCGAGACGTGTCCGAACTCCTCGGTTCTCGTTCGCATGATCCGCGCTCTCGAGCTTCCCTAGAACTCGACGCAGCGGCTAGAAGCACGAGGGAACCTGGTGGTGAGCAAGGTGAGAGACGGAGTGCCGATCCGATCGGTAGGGAGGTGGCTGGCTGCATGCAGGGGAAGCGGCACGCACTGAGCTTGTTGAGAATCTCCCTTGTGACCATCGTGGCCGCGTCGGTAGCAGTCGTAGCCGACACGCTGCCTGATCTCGTCGTCACAGAGATCTGCACGGTGCCCAGTCTTGTCTTGCCAGGGGAGGTGGTGGAGATCGTCGCAGAGATCGCGAATCATGGTACAGTCGCGACGACCGCGCCGTTCCACTGCCAGCTCCTTGTGGACGGTACTGAAGTGGCAAGGAAACCGGTCCACACTGGCCTCGCCGGGAGTTCGACCATGGGAGTCTCGTTCTCATGGCGCTTCTCGCCCGGGCTCCATGACGTCAGTGTCGTCGCCGATGGCGGAATCCCTAACATTCTGGAATCGAACGAGTCGAACAACTCGCTCGTACTCAGCGTCGATGCTGGTGTTACGTTGGAAGCGGTCGCACCATGGCTACCGGACGCGCGAAGCTACACCCTGATGTGGAGGGAATCGTTCGATGCCGGCGGACTATCGTGGTGGGATCCATACAAGTGGCAGGTGGAGGAGCAGGATGGCAACCGCTATCTCCGAGGTCTGGGTGATGATCGAAACGTCGGATACGGTTCCGAGGCATGGCAAGACTACGCTTTCTGTCTCAAGATGCGGGTTGAGAGTGGGTTGGCCATCGTGGGCTTCAGAGCGGGCAAGGGCCTCGGCTATGGACTCCACGCTCAACCAGGCCGGAGGTACTCACTTCAGAAGGAGACCCGTCCTGATCAATGGGTGGAACTCGCGTTCTCTGAAGAGGTCTGCACATCAGGAGGCTGGACGGATGTCTTGGTCACGGCCAATGACGCGCTTCTCAGTGTGTTCATTGATGGAGAACTCGCGCTTTCGTATGACGATCGAGAAGAGCCGCATCTGGCGGGCGGAGTCTATGTCTACCTGGAGGGGGATTGCGACGTCTCACTCGACAATTTCGTGGTGGCTAGCTCGTCGATCGCGTACTCCTACTGCTGGACTCCCTGCGGGGGCCCCCTCGGCGGCATAGGCTATGATGTGATTTACCGGCCGGACGACCCCGACATGATGTTCGTCACCGATGCGGGAGCGGGGATCTTCAAGTCGTTCGATGCAGGAGAAACGTGGGTCAGCAAGAACGCTGGGATCCTCCTCACTTGGGGTGAGACGCTGTACACGGGAACGGTCCCGGTCTTCTGTGCCGCCATAGACTCAAGCAACCCGGACACGATGTGGATCGGGACAATCGGCGGGACCGGCATCTACAAGTCTGCTGATGGCGGTGAATCCTGGATCCTGCTGAACAACGGCGTGGAGGAAGATCCCTCCCTACTGGGTATCCGAGGGTTTACCATTCATCCAGAGGACTCGAATACGGTCTTCATGCAAGCCGGTGTCTCAACTGGCTTGGAATCCCGGATCGGTGGGTCGGAGAAGCGCCGAGGCGTCATCTACAAAACGACGGACGGCGGAGCGAACTGGCGGAGGGTCTGGGAGGGGGACAGCCTAGCACGTTTCACACTCATCAACCCGCAGAACTCCAACATCATGTACGGCTCGACAGGGATCTTCGACTACGCTGCCTACAACGACTTCGGTGTCGGTGTTCTCAAGAGCGAGGATGGAGGCGAGAGCTGGCACACGGCCAACGAGGGTCTTGGATGCCTGTTCGTAGGGTACCTGGCCATGCACCCTGACGATCCTGATGTGCTGCTTGCTGCGACGGGAAACGCGGAGATCTCTGGCCTCGGTATCAACGGTGGAGTCTACTTGAGCCGAGACGGAGCAGGGCATTGGGAAGAGATACTCGCGGGCGGCGTCTTGTCAGTTGTTGCCTTTGCGCCATCTGACCCGGATGTGCTCTACGCAGCGTCATCCTATGCCGTGTACCGCAGCGGAGACGGGGGGGCGACGTGGACACAGATGAACAAACCGAACGAGAAGCACTACGGCCCGCTCGGAGTCTTCGCCGGGCATCCCATCGGGATTGCTGTTCATCCGGAGAACGCACTAGAGGTGTATATCAACAACTACGGAGGTGGGGTCTTCAGGTCCGCCGATGGTGGGAGAACGTGGACCGACATGAGTTCGGGCTACACTGGAGCAGCAGTCATCGATCTTGAGGTGGATCCACGAGACGAGGACATCCTCTATGCGAACACCGGCTTCTGCCCGTTCCGAAGCGAGGATGGTGGAGTACACTGGGAAGGAATTGCGTTTCCTCCAGCCCACGCGAATGCCTACCGGGACATCGCACTGAACCCCGCGGATCCGGACCAGTTGCTCCTGTCAGGCTGCGAGATGCAGCGCGCGATCTTCAAGTCGGACGATCAGGGTATGAGCTGGGAGGAAGTGTTCTTCCGCGAAGAGGCTGACCAGCATGTGGAAGCAATGGCCTACGCGCCATCAGATCCTTCTGTGGTGTACGCTGGTGTGCACTCAGAGAAGAGAAGCATCCTGGAAGAAAGGACGACGAAGCGCGGGTTAGGGATGATGAAGTCGACTGATGGCGGCGAGACGTGGCGGTTCGCCAACAACGGGCTGGAGGAAACGAGTCTAAACATTACCTGCATTGCTGTGCGTCCCGACAACCCTGGGATCGCCTATGTCGGCACTCTCCATGATGGCGTGTTCAAGACGATGGACGGCGGTGCAAACTGGCTGCCAGCAAGTGGTGGCTTGCGCTCTGGATTCGTCAGCTCTCTGGCTATCGATCCGTTGTTCCCGGAGACAGTCTATGCCGGTCTCGGAGACGGTGTGGGCATCTTCGTCAGCACGGACGGAGGAGAGATGTGGAATTCGGCCAATCAGGGACTGGCCGTGGAGTGTCCGTCCTACCTGGCGCGGGTTGGCGAGGTGAGACCGGGAATTTCGCTCGATCGCCGGCCCAGCTTCCTGCAGTACCGATCAGCGCCGAGCTGGTCAATCATCACCAGTGTCGTGATCGATCCTACAGACAATCTCGTGCTATACCTGTCTGACTACGCGGTGGGCGTCTGTGTGTCGAAGAATGGCGGACCCTGGACGCCGATCAACCGGGGTCTAACCAACACCCAGATCCAGGATCTAGCGATATCTGCGGATGGAGGCGTGCTCTACGCCGCATCAGCCGGGCATGGAGTGTTCCGGCTTGACGTGCCACGCCAGGCCTCCGAGACATGGTAACTGACTGACTCCTGATAATGGAGCCTCAACGAAAGGTCGACAAGGCTGAGGCATTTCCCGGGACGCTTCTCACGGCGGCCGTGGGCGTTCCGCGTCGCACCTTTCTCAAGCTGCTCGGGCTTCTTGGGGCTGCCTTCATGCTGCCGTCCGTCCGCCCGCTGCGAGCGTTGGCACAAGCGTTGACGGAGTACGGGTCGGACCTGCACGAGGCGCTGTTCTACGAGAAGCTCTCACCGACGACGGTTCAATGTCGGCTTTGCTTCAGGAATTGCCTGATCGAGACAGGTGGGCGCGGTGAGTGCAGATCCAGAGAAAACATCGATGGAATCCTGTACACGCTAACCTACGGCAGGCCCGTGGCGATCCACATCGATCCTGTCGAGAAGGAGCCTCTCTTCCACTTCCTACCCGGATCGGACACACTCTGCGAAGGGACGGCCACGTGCAACTTCGCTTGCGAGCACTGCATCAACTGGGAGATCGCGCTGCGGATGCCGGAGGACGTCGAAGCGATCCCGATGACAGCCGACGAACTCGTGGAGATCGCTGTCCGCGAAAGCGTGCCTACGATTTGCTTCACGTACAACGAACCGACCCAGCAGTACGAATACGTCTTGGACATCGTCCAGCGGGCCAAGGAGCGTGGCATCCGCACTACTCTTCACACGAATGGGGGCATCAACCCAGAGCCTCTCATGCGCCTCCTGCCGTACCTCGATTCGGTGGCCATCGACCTCAAAGCGTTCGGCGATAGGTTCTACCGCGACATCGTCCACGCAGAACTTGGGCCGGTGCTTGGAACGCTGGAGCGCCTTGCAGAGAGCGGCGTGTGGTTCGAGATCGTCAATCTGGTCATTCCCACGCTGAATGACGGCGAGGACACAATCAGGCAAATGTGCGGGTGGATCGTGCAGCACCTCGGTTCGGCGGTTCCTATTCACTTCTCGCGCTTCTTCCCCTCCCACAGGCTGACGCGTCTGCCCCCCACGCCGCTGCAGACCTTGGAACGTGCACATGGCATCGCCTTGGAGGAAGGGATTCGCTTCGCCTACGTTGGGAACGTGAGCGGCCATCGCTACGCACACACGTACTGTCCGAATTGCGGTGAGATGCTGATCCAGCGGCAGATGTTCCGCGTGTCCGAGGTCGGGCTGCGAGACGGCGTCTGCTCATACTGTGAACACCCCATCCCGGGCATGTGGAAGTGAGCACGATCTGAATGAGTGACACGGTGCTGTCTCTTCACGGTCGAGGACACTAGAGGAGGTGAATGTTCGTGGCCAAGAGAAGGTTTCTTCTCATAGGGGCATGCGTGTTTGCTGCAGTGTGGATTTCAAGCATAGGACTGCTGCCGCAGGGGGGTGAGATCAAGTTGGCGGAGGCCCCCTTTGCCGGTGAAGGCACGTGGACGGAGCAGTATACGTTGCATCTCTTCAACGAGGACTTCGAGGATCTTTCGTATCTCGATGTGTGGAATGTAGCCGGCAGTGGCTTCGAAGTGGTGGAGACCGATCGTGGCAAGTCACTGCAGCTTGGCGCGCAGACGTCAAACGCCCATCCGCGTTTCGCGGGCTGGTGGAACTACGCCGCGGAGTTCCAGGTGTGGCTTGATGAGGATGCTGTGACTGGACATGCCACTTTCTGGTTCCGAGAGATATCGGACGACACAGCATATGGGCTATTCATTACACCTACATATATCGAACTCCAGAAGAACATTCCAGGAGGAGGGGGAGGGAAGCTCGACTTCGATCCAACCCCACTACCTCCGGCGGAATGGCTCGACGTTCTCATCATTGCCGAGGAAGGGTATCTCGCTGTCTACATCGAGGGGGAGAAGCGTCTGGAGTTTGTCGATGATGATAGCTTCATCCCTCATGGCGGTATCAGGTTGACTGTTGGAGATGGGATGATCCTTAGGTTCGACAACATTGCGATATGGGGGGAGCCGATCGTCCCAGATGCATTGTGGACGAAGACGAGCGGGCCTCATGGTGGTCTCGGCTACGATGTCCGCATCGACCCGAGGGATCACGACATCATATACGTGACGGACACATTCAGCGGTGTCAGTAAGAGCGTCGATGGCGGTGAGAGCTGGTTCGAGTGCAACAATGGCATCACGGCACGCGTGGGCTCCTCTGGAGATGCGATCCCGGTGTTCTGCATTACTATCGATCCGAGCGATTCCAACACGCTATGGGCTGGGACACTGCGCTCGGGCGGCATCTACAAGTCCTCCGACGGGGGCCAGACGTGGTTACGCCGAGGTAGCGGTATCGATCAGTATCCAGAGGACGCATCACCGACATTCCGCGACTTCGAGGTTCACCCCTCGGATAGCAATATCGTGTTTGTCGCGGCTGAGATTGAGCCTGCTGGACAGGGGTATTCATACGGGCAGATCTATAAGACGGAAGATGGTGGGGAGTCGTGGCACCTTGTGCTCGAAGCGGGCAATCTCTTCCGCCCCATTGTTATCCATCCCGATAAGCCTAACGTTGTCTATGCGGGAACAGGGATCTTTGATCGCCGGAGCCCCGAAGTGGAGGGCGCATTCAAGAGTATTGACGGGGGAGAAACGTGGTTCCAGATCAATAATGGTATGTCCGAAGACGTACTTGGTGGCAGCCAAGTTGTCGGCTACCTCGACATCCATCCTGACGATCCGGATACGTTGTTCGCTGCCGTGGGAAGAGAACTGGGTTTTGGCGGTGGTGAGAACCTCGGCGGCATCTTCAGGACAACCAATGGGGGAGAGTCGTGGGATTGGCTCAACACGGATCACACGGTGTTCACGGCTGTGTCGGTGAGCTCGTCGAATCCGGATGTAGTATACGCCGCACGAGAGGAGGAGGTCTGGAGATCCAATGATGGTGGAGACACTTGGACGAAGCTTGGCTTCAACTGCGCTGGCTACTACATGGGTATCCCCATTGGCATCGCCGTGCATCCGCACGATCCCAACATCGCATACATCGATTCGTACAACGGCGGCGTCTATCGGACCGTCGACGGCGGAGCGTCTTGGCATCCCGTGACAGCTGGTCTTTCTGGAGCTCGCGTGTCCGACATCTGCATGGTAGCTGAATTGGAGGGTGGATTCCTTGTCGCCGCTCCAAGCGAGGGACTGTTCTGGAGTGGGGATGGCGGGCAATCGTATGATGGGCGTGTCGTTCCGTATAGCTCGACAACCGGACGCTTGGCTGTGTCTCAGATTGACTCGTCAATCGTCTATGGTGGCAACAACATCCAGGCTACTGTTCACATCTCACATGACAAAGGCCAGACGTGGGAGGACCTTGTTTCACTCGTACAGGATCATGATTCATATGATCTTTGTTCCTATGGGATCACATCTATCATCCCTCACCCTTGGACTCAAGATGTCCTCTGGGTATCAGCCTCCTTCAATGGCTCGATCTACACGTCCCCTGACGGCTGCGATGACTGTGGCATCTTCAAGACCTCCGATGGTGGCCGTTCTTGGCAGCCCATGAGTGACGGGATTCCTGCTGGAGCACGACACGTCACATGCCTGGCAATGGCGCCCTCCAATCCCAGTGTCCTCTATGCAGCAGTCCACCAGCTTGGCATCTACAGGTCTACCGATGGGGGCGAGCACTGGGTACCCGCGAGCGGCGGGCTCACGTCCCCCTACATATCCACGATCGCTGTCCATCCGTGGGATCCATCAAAGGTCTACGCGGGCGCAATTGACGGGATGGGCGTATTCGTAACAACGGACGGAGGCATTAGCTGGACAGAAACCAACGAAGGGATGACCCTCATCTGTCCATCGTATCTCCGCCGAATCGGCAGTGCGGTCACCGGAATCAGCCTAGAGAAACCTGATCTCAGGATTGCTGAAGGTCCGGTTGGGAGACAACGCTACCCGAGCTGGCCGTGGTCAACGGTCAGCAAGATCGTCATCGATCCGATCGACCCCGATCTGATCTACGCTGGAGATCGAATGCTCGGTGTTTACGCATCGCAAGACGGCGGAATGCACTGGATGCCGCTCAACGACGGATTGACGTTCCGGGCTGTGCAGGCTCTGTCTCTGTCCGATGGAGGGTCTGTCCTGTATGCGGGAACGGAGGGCGGGGGCGTCTACCGCCTCGAAGTGCCGTGGGCGAAACTCCGAACTGAAACAGCGGCGGGCCGACTTGCCCTGGCTGCTCCGGGAACAGATCTATCGCTCAAGGGTGTCCGGTTTGAGCCTGGAGTGGGCAGATCAGGGGAGCCGGTGGAGGTCCTGATTGACGTGGCTAACGTCGGAACGCAGGAGTGGAACGAGGGAATTCGTCTACGGGCAGTGCTTTCGGCGGAGCAGCAGTCGTACGAGATTGGGGAGAGCATAGTGCTGCGCATCCCAATTGGGGAGACGAAGACGGTGACTCTCGCTTGGAGTGGCGAAGTGGGCAAATACGAAGTGCTGGTGGAGCTTCTGGGATCCGGGGAAAGCCAGCCTCCGCGAGCCTGCGATGTGAACCCAGGGAATGACCGCTTCTTCGCGAGGCAACTGTCCGTCATCGAACCCAACGACGTGGTGTTCTACGACGATTTCGAAGAAGGCAACAGCGGATGGGGAGATCTTGGGCGTGCTTGGAGAATCGAGAGGGAGCCCTTGAGTGGGAATCGGATCCTGCAGGGCAACGGAACCGAAGGTACATACATTCGCAAAGAAGCCTTTCTAGGCGCTGACTTCGTGCTTACCCTGCAGGTTGCGCTACGAAGCGGAGGGTTCGGAATCTACCTCCGCCAGCAGCAGGGTGGATGTTACGTCGTGGGGATGGGTCTTCGTGACGTATGTGTGAGTAAGCTCCTCTGGGCCGGGAACGAGGAGCAAGCCTTGGAGATGTCACGGGCGAAGGTGTCTCTTGGTGAAGGCCAGTGGTATGCCCTCGAGATTGAGGCTCTCGGACCTTCCTTGACTGTACGTGTAGACGGTGAAGAGCTGCTACGTGTCATCGACGATGAACTACCATTTCTTGACGGGGAGCTCTTTCTAGAGACCCATCCGGGCACAGATGTGATGATTGACGAGATCTGCGCAACTAGGTTGAAGTAGCAGCGGCCTGCGTCGTCGGTGCGGTCGCGGACTCTCGGAATGCGGACACCGAGCTCCGCGCTGACCGAAGGGCGGTTTCGCCAGACAGCGCGGCAGACGTGCCTTCTAGAGGTTCGTTCGGAGAGTCGAGTGACGCTGTGGAACGCTGCGGGATCGTACGCTTCTACCGGGCCATATCTCCGGCTCATCCCTGCGACCCGGCGGGACACCAGGAGCTCCTGGATTCGAACAGACCGGCTCAGCGAGAGCCCTCGATGGATTGCAGAGCATCGGATCAGCGCTTCATGCCGTACGATAGGAGAAGAAGGCTGCTCCCCGCTTTGAGTACACCGATGCCGACCAGCGCACCTGTCAGACCGAACGCAGGGATTACCAGGGCCGGGATAACGATCGCTGCACTTGCTGCGCCTAGGAGATCCAACGCGTAGAGCAGTCCTGGGCGCTCTTGCCAGCGGAGCCGCAGAGCCAAAGCGAACTGGCCTCCAACGAGGAAACCACTGGCCATGGCAATGAGGTAAAGCGCGGATTGGTAGGCTGTTCTTATTGCTGGCCCTAGGTATGCCTTGCTGGCGAGAACAAGAGCGAATGCCACAATGGGAATCCCAAGCAAGAGCGCTTCAAACCCGCAAACGGTGCGCCATGTCCGCTTCGCTCGCTGCGTCGCTATCGCGCCCAGGGCCAATCCGCCCATGAAGCATGCCGTGAGAAGCGCGATTGCAGAGTAGACGTAGCCAAACTCGGTTTGGAAAAGGAAGACGATGATCGCGCTGAGCGAGATGCCCAGTGCACCATTGGTGGCAATCACGTTCCCGAGGACAAGGGATGCAACGTGCCTGCCGCGACGTAGCTTGACGACGAAAAGCATGAATGGCGCGATAGCCGCTGCCGACAGGAGAATCAGCCAGGGAAGCGGCCTCTCTACGAGACGGAGGAACTGTGCCCAGCTTGGCGAGACCTCGGTCGTCTCCAGGATCAATCCGTAACGCAGCGCGGAAGGATTCGCATCCTGATTGATCGGCGTCTCCGCCACGCGATCGAGCGATCCAGTGTACCATTCCAGCAATCTCAACCTTGTTCTGAGCTCGATATAGCGCGTGTTGAAGAGGGAGGTTGTCAATGCACGGGCCTCCAAGCGCGACACAAGCGTCGAGGGCTCTAGGCTCAGACCCCCCGTTCGATTCGTGGCCAGCAGGATCGCGGGATCTCCCGGCAAGGGGACAACCGAGGAGAACACAGTAGCAAGTGCTCCAAGAACGCTTTGGTTAAGCCGCGCGAGATCGCGACTGAGATAGACTTCAGAACTCGGGACCGTGAGGGCGAGGATGCCATCCTCGTTCATCCTGCGTCGGCAAAGCTCGAAGAACTCACTCGTGAACAAGCGGTTCAGCTGGACGCTGGTCGGAGCAGGAGGATGCAAGATCACCACATCAAGCGAGGGGCCGGTACCAGCAAGATAGTGACGGATATCCGTGCTGTGGACAGTGGCTTGCCCAGGATCCCTCGAGGATATTCCCGTTCGATCTGGCCATCTCCCAAGCAGGGTCAGCAGCGTCGGATCGAGTTCGATGTAGTGCACGTCCTCAATGCCTGCATCCGCTACTGCGCTCTCCAGGAGATCCAGGCCGGTTCCCAGAGCAAGAATGGTCTTCGGTTGCTCATGCAGGAGAAGAGGGAATCGAACGAGAGGCTCAACGACGAACGCATCGGCCTGCGGAAAGCTTGTGGCGTAGGTCCCGTTGAGGAAGATGGATGCCTGCCCGTTCTCCTGTGTCAGGACAAGGTTCGCGTAGCGCGAGTTGGCGGACTCAACGACATGCAAGCCGGGGAGACTCCACCTCGTGGTCTGGCGCTCGATGATCTCCGGAAGAGGAGAGACCGCGGCTCCGATGAGCACGATCACCACAGCAACCGGCGCAAGACAGGTCCTGAAAGCCTGCGTTCCTCGTGCACGCACTAGGAATAACCCGCAACTCGCGACAGCAAGCGCGGCCACGGCGAAAGCAACGCGTACGGCTCGCAGTCCGTCGGCCAGACAAAGAGAGAACAGCAAGCCGGCCGTAAGGAACCCGACGGCCTCGAGAATGTAGACACTCTGGGATGTTGGGGTTGGCGCTGACGTCCAACGTACGTTGGCACTGCACGCGAAGGAGAACTGGGCTCCTGCAAGAAGCCCGAACGGAAGAAGCGTTACGACACAGATCCATAGGGCGGTGCTGTAGCTCAGTGTGATGCCGACGGGAATCCCTGCCCACACGCGGGCCGTCCGTGCTGCCATGACGCCGAGCGGCAGAAGCAATCCACTGGCGGCGTGTGAAAAGACGAACAGGCGCCCCGGGTGGGACGACAACCTGGCGAGACGTCCGGCCGCCGCCGCGCCAAGAGCAGCCAGCGACATCCAGCTCGCCAGCACGATCCCGATCGTAAGCTCGTTGCCTCCGAAGACGACAAGGAGCTCTCGAATCAACAGTGTCTGAGACAGGAGCTCCACGGCCCCCATCACTGCGTACGGGGCGTCCCGCCACGGACACAGCCTGCGATGGGGACGCGCACCGCCGAGGATCATCCCTGATCCTCTACTTCAGTCGGGGGGGAGATACGCCGTTCAGTAACCCGAGCAATGGTAATGGAGAGCTCGTACAACAGCATCAGCGGAACAGCAAGCAGTGCTTGGCTCATGACGTCGGGCGGCGTGAGCATCGCAGCCAGGATCCATACCCCGACGATCATGTGTCGACGCTTCGCCCGGAGTGTTTGGACGCTCACCAAGTCTAGTCGAACGAGAATGGCGATGACGATGGGAAGCTGGAACGCCAGGCCGAGGAGAAGCGTCAAACCGGTGATGAAGGATACGTAGTTCCCTATCGTGATGTGCTCCTGAAGGCTTGACCCTGCCATGCTGAGGAGGAAGGACAGCGCCGCGCGCGAGACGACCAGGAAGCCGAAGGCACAGCCTACGTAGAACAGGATTCCTCCAAGCACCGCCGCTCCAGCAATGGCTCTTCGCTCGCCGTCGGTCAGCCCAGGACACAGGAACCTCCATGCCTGCAACGCGATGATCGGCAGAGAGGACAGGAAGCCGATGGAAACCGACAGCTTGAGGTATGAAGTGAGCGGCTCGGTTGGGTGAATGAACGCAAGCGAGGTGACCCGACTCTGGGCCAGCGTGAACGCCATCACATGGTCGCGGAAGAGGAAGGCTGGGATAGAAGTGACGAGAAGAGCGGCCGCGCTGATGAGCAGCCGACGTCGGAGTTCGGCCGTATGCTTCCAGAACGGCATCAACGAATCCCGTTGCGTATCCATCGCACACATGAGGCTAGTGTATCAATCCTGGCTGATCTTAAGCGAGAACGCACAGCGATCTGTTCGACAGCAGACCTTCACTCCGAGACCCGGGCCATGGACAGCACGGAAACCAAGCCTCGCAAGCTCGACCGGAAGAGCTCGACGTCACGCGATGCGCCATCCGAAGAACGTTCTTGCGGTTGCCACAGTGATCAATGTGGACGCCCGGCAACACGTCGCGGCCACGAACGCGTTCTACATCCCCCTCCAGACTCCTCAACGCGGTCTCTGCGGCAGTCTAGGAACCCTTGACTTCCCGGCGGGCTACCCGACGTCGTGGTCATGAGCTGCGGTGGGCTGTGATCCTGTTGGGGAGCTTCGGGTGCTGAGCGACGCACTCGCTACCGATCGACTGTGTATGGATGCCCGATCTGCACACCTTCTCCACACAGCGTCCATCCCCGAATCACACGCCGTGAGCAGCTCTGTAGGCGAAGGAGGCGTGAATGAATGGAAGACGGTCGGGATTGCTCGCTGCCACCCTGGGACTGGCATGCGCCGTGCTGATTGCACTGGGTGTGCTGCAATCAAGTGTCAGTGAGCTTGATGTTGATATCGTATTCGACCCATGCAACCCGACGAGGTCACGTCCTGTCAAGTGGTGTAACGGTGGCATCGCACCATCCTCTTGCCAATCAAACAGCGAGTTGCTCAACCAGCATGGGTTCCTCCTCTGACTCGAGCTGCGCTGTCGGGACATCACCACCTGCTGCAGCTTGTGCTTTCTCTAGCACACCGATGGACATGTAGCGGCGGGTGACCATCCACTCGTCGTTGTACTCCCCAAGCAGAGCACCGATCAGGCGGATGATCGCGTCACGGTTGGGGAAGATCCCGACCACGTCGCTACGTCGCCGGATCTCTCGATTCAGTCGCTCCTGTGGGTTGTTCGACCAGATCTGACGCCACACGGACTCCGGGAACGTGGTGAACGCTAAGACGTCTTCAGCGGCCTCTTGCAGAAGCTCCGCTGCCACGGGGAAGCGGCGTTCCAGCTCGTCAGCCACACGCTGATGCTGTGCCCATACTTCCTTGCTCGTTGGCTGGGCGGAGATCGATCGTACCAGCGTGGCCACCAATGCCTGAGCGTTCTTGGGCACCTTGCTGAGGAGATTCCGCATGAAGTGGGTGCGACAGCGCTGCCACGAGCAGCCCGGCAGCTCCGAGGCAATGGCCGGCTTCAGTCCGGTGTGAGCATCCGACGTAGCCAGTTTCACGCCGCTCAGTCCTCGGGCGACCAGTCCACGAAGAAACGCTGTCCAGCCGGCCCCGTCCTCGCTGGTGAACACGTCGAGACCGAGGATCTCCCGATGCCCGTCGCTGTTGACGCCGGTGGCAATCACGGTCGCCACGTTCACCACGCGCCCACCTTCCCGACAGCGTTGCGTCATCGCATCGAGCCAAACGAACGTGTACGGCCCGTCATCCAGCGGCCGGTTGCGAAAGCTCTCCACCACGGGGTCCAGCTCTCTGGCCAGTTCGGAGACCTGGCTCTTGCTCATCCCTTCCAGCCCCAGCGTCTGAACTAGTCCGTCGACGCGCCGCGTGGAGACCCCACGGACGTAGCACTCGGTGACCACCTGCATGAGTGCCCGCTCAGCACGACGCCGTGGCTCGAGCACCCAGTCGGGGAAGTAGTTGCCCTTCCGCAGTTTCGGGATCGCCAGATCGATCGTGCCGACTCGTGTGTCCCACCGACGCTCACGGTACCCGTTACGCCGATTCACGCGATCTGCAGTCGGTTGCCGGTACGGTGCGCCACAGACAGCACTCGCCTCGGCGGACATGAATACCTCGGCTACCGCCTTGACCATCTCGCGAAGAAGATCGGTGTCGGCATCCTCGATCCGCTTGCGCAACCACGCCAAACCTCCTACCCTGTCTCTGACCATCGCTTCCTCCTCGGTGCCGATCTGTGTCGGCGTTTTCTGGTGATTCCCGAAAATGGTAGCGATGATCGCTTCTTTCAAGATGTCTCCGTCTGAGACCCCAATACACCACATGCCGGGACTCTACTCTCACCGCATTGCCTCACGAAAAGGTACTCGAAACGGGAACGTTGCCTTAGCTAGAAAAAACACTCGAAACAAGAGGCAAGGCTGCGGTGACTCGGTCCCGGAACAAGCGGGCGGCCGCGGTGTAGACCATGAGCACACCACACCTTCCGCGAATCGAGGCCCAGGACCTCCGGGACCTGGGCCTCCCTCCTTCCGAGCTAGCGGTTCTGAAGCGGAGCCACCGATTGCTTCGAGACAGCATGTGTCTGCCTCGTGGGCTCGAACGGGATGCTGCAGCGCATCAATCCGTCCGTGCAGAGGTCGCTGAGCGAGATCGTCCCCTCGCCACCTGGGCCGACCTCTTGAGGTCGATCCGGCGGTCGTTCCAGCGGATCGCCCGGCGAGACAGAGACTGAAGCTCCTTCGTGTACCTGACCAGAGCGTCGACCTTCACGTCGACCCACATCGCTTGGACGTCATGCGATGTGTACGAGCGGGCGTCAAGAGCACGCAGCTGACATGAAGGCGCACACCGCAGTTCACAAGGCCCAATCCGCAATGCAAGGACCATCACACGGTTCGGCAGCCGCCCGTTGTTCGTCCATCTGAGGGCTCTTCGACCCCGGACACGGGTCCCGTTTCGATGCCCTGAATGTAGTACCTGTCACGCAGCCCTCGCGATAGCCTCTCGCCGAGGAGGGAGCATGCACGACACGCCGCACAAGATACCCAGTATCGACTGGGTGCGAGAGCGGTTCGGCATCGAGGATGAGGACGAGTTGAGAGCGGTGCTCAACGATCCGAACGCGGTGCTTGCGCTTCTCGATGTCGCACGAGCTACCGGGCAAGACGAGATGCCAGCCGCGAGAAGCCGCGTAGGCCACTTCGCCTGAGCAACGGTAAAGACGAGCCGGGCGCCGTGCCGACCGCGATCGCCGCTCAGCGGGTTCAGATCTCGAGGGGCCGTGGCGGGGGATCCCATCGGCCCATCCGGCGTCGGCCGGTCCGGGAGTTCCCGAGGCGCGAAGTGCGAGACCTGAGCTTCACGACGCGAAAGGGCTCGCCATCCTGCTCGGGCTCGATCTGCTCCACCACTCCGTCCATCGACTCCCGATGCTCCGGAAGCAGCGAAGGATCTCTGACCGAGTGCGATTTCCTCATACTCCCACCACCTTGAGCCAATCTAGCCGAGATGGGAGAAGGCTGTCAAGTCCAGTTGTCATCCATCTGCATGCTCCGTGGCGGTCGCCACCCTCGCAGGTGATGGCGGTCGGATGCCGGGCCCGGTGATGAGAGGGCAGAGAAGACGTGTCGTTCTTCGCGTCCTTCCCCGGGCACCGGCAGGTGGGGCAGCATGGCGCACTGGTTGCGGGGGTGTGATCGATGGCGCCACGGGGAATGCCGAGAAGAGCTCGAACGGCGCGCGGCGGATTCGTCGGACCGCGCGAGGCCTTTCGATCTTCGTCGCTGCGGTCTGGGTGGGCATGGGCATCATGCCCAGTCCTTCGAGGCCTCGGCGTGAACGTTCGAGGATCGGATGACTACCGGTTGGTTTCACAATGAAAGTACAGAGTCCGATGGGTCGAGGAAGTTGGCATTCTCGACCTCCAGCTCAGTCTCCTTGATGGTGGCAAGAGTTCCTTTCTGAGTCTCCACCATCACCGTCAG
>Ga0180438_10003768_pt1 | contig 22499 bp, 17 predicted proteins | sample SS_ome_12_FD_132455 | JGI IMG/M metagenome (GOLD analysis project Ga0180438, IMG submission 132455) | Hypersaline lake sediment archaeal communities from the Salton Sea, California, USA - SS_3_D_2 metaG | ecosystem: Environmental > Aquatic > Non-marine Saline and Alkaline > Hypersaline >...
AAAGATGTCGATCCTGATATCTTAACAGTTCTTGGGGGTCCTTATTGCACATCAGATCCGTTAATTAGCATCAAAGACGCAAAAATTGATTTTATTATATTAGGAGAGGGGGAATATCGTTTTCCTCAGTTAGTCAAATCCATAAATGAAAATAAGCAACCTGACTTTGATGGATTGGTATATAGAAAGAAACCAGGAGGCGTTCATTTATCTCCTCCCAAAGAAACCATAAATGATTTAGATAAACTTCCCTTTCCAGCGTTTGATTTATTAGAATTAAATGATTATTTCCGGGCTACAGGATTAGGTAAAACAAAATTTAAAGTTTTGGGGCAATATATTAATCTTACAAGTCGACAGGCATCCCGATATAAATGGATGACCATGATTACCAGTAGAGGATGTCCATTCAACTGCATTTTTTGCGTAATTCCAACCATATGGGGTAAACGATGGAGAGCAAGAAGTGCTGATAACATTATGGAAGAAATCTTGCTACTAACAAGCAAATACGGGATAAAAGAAATTCAATTTGAAGATGACAACTTAACATATGATAGAAAAAGGATTGAAAAGATCCTTGATGCTCTCAATAAAGAAAAACTTGATCTTATATGGAGTACTCCTAATGGTGTTCGAGTAGATACTTTGGATACGGATTTATTGAAGAAGATCAAGCAATCTGGATGTAGAGAGCTTGTCATAGGAGTTGAATCAGGAGATCAAAAGGTCCTTGACACTCTTATACATAAAAAAATTGATTTATCTCTCGTCGAACAGATAGCTAAACTCTGCAAGGATATAGATCTTAAGCTTTCTGCATTTTATGTCTTTGGATTGCCTGGTGAGACTAAAGAAAATATTCAAACAACATTAGACTTTGCAAGAAAATTATGGAACAAATATAGCGTATCAATTTACTACAACTATGCAATTCCCTTACATGGCTCCAAACTATTTGATAAATGCATGAATGAAGATTTATTCAGCGGGGAAATCACACCCGAAAACTATCTTCGCGCAGATAATTTCTATTGTGCAGAACCCATGATTCAAACAAAAGACTTTACTCCTAGACAATTAACGAAATGGGTGAAAAAAGCAAGTCAAAGCATTAAACTGGAAGAGTATCATGGTATAAATAGAGTGGGTTTCTATTTTGGTGCACTTGAGAAATTAATAGGATCAATGATCCTTAAATTCAATTTAAAGTTGCATTTGCGAATCCGTAACCTAAGGGAAGCTTTAAGAATAAAATTTACAACAAATCGGCTTTCCCATTTCCCAAACAAAGACTTTAAAAAACATTTCTGAATCAAAATATTGCAAGCGTTACTGGTGTAATTCCATGGATCTCTCTCTGTGTATTTTATCACCGTATCAAATTTTCCCACCACTAACAGGAGGCTCTGTTCGAATTTTCAATTTAGTGAAAAACTTAAGTGAATTAGGCTGTTTTGTTAATCTAGTGCTTCCTAGTAGAGTTAACGAAGATTTACTTGATAAATATCGTTTCAAAAACCTTCAGATAATTAATCTTCAACTAGTCAAAGATAATATCAAAGATTTTTTTGATGGTTATGCCCCCGTAAGATATATTCCATTAAGGTTTTCTTTTATTTTCCTAAGAGTATTGAAATATCTTAAGAGACTAAAGGCATTTAATTCTGATATCATTCAATCAGAAGAACTTTGGCCTGCTATGCATGCCTTATCAATGAAAAGACTTCAACAAGGAAAAATAATACTCGATAGCCCTAATGTAGAAACTTTGCGAATTTATAGAGAATATAAATACGGTCATAAATCGTGGGAACTTGTTAGGGGGATTAATCTTGTCGAAAAATTTCTCTGTAAACGTTTTAATCAAATACTAACAACTTCATATTTTGATAAAAGGACTTTTTGTAAATTTCATAATGTCTCTCCTGATAGGATTTCAATAATAGAAAATGGAGTTGATATACGGCAGTTTAAACCAAATAAACGAGAAGGGCAAACAGTTAGAAGTAAACTTGGCATTGATGAGATGACTCCTATAATTATTTTTCTTGGGAATTATAATTATCCTCCAAATCTAGATGCAGCACATTTCATTATAAAAGAAATCTATCCGGAAGTTGTGAAAAGAATAAAAAACGCTGTTTTCATATTTACTGGTTCTCATAGCCCTTTCTGGCTTAAGAGGATGGAAGACAAAAATATAATGGTTATCGGTTGGGTAAGAGATATTCAGGCTTATATAAATGCCGCTAATGTCTGTATCGCTCCGATAAGATTCGGCTCTGGAACTCGAATTAAGATATTAGAATATATGGCATGCGGAAAACCTGTTGTATCTACTAAAATCGGTGCCGAGGGATTGGAAGTAACCGATAGAGAACATATACTACTAGAAGATGAACCGGATAAATTTGCAGAATCTATTGTTAGTCTAATAGAAAACGATTCAATGTCCAATAAACTAGGGGAAAGAGCAAACATTCTAGTTGGAAAGACTTATGATTGGAAAGCTATCGTCAAAAAACTTGTAGTACTATACGAAAAAATACTTGAATAAAAATCGACTTTAGCATTAAATTGAAGATTTAAAAGAAGTAGTTAAAGAAACGACCAAACAATAATTGAATGAATCACAATTGTACGAAAATCACATTATAATAGAGTAGATCTTTAAAACTCCTTTTACATCCAATCTGCTATGTTATATTTAAGTTAATTGAATTAGTATGAAGTCTCATTCCGGCGAGGATATTAATGGCCAAGTCAGCGAGGATTGTAAAAAATATATTTAAGGGAACAATTTCTTCGCAAACACTACAAATATCATCTTTTATCTTGAACATACTTTATTCAATAATTTTATTGCGATTGCTTCCCCCAAGAGAAATTGGTCTTTTAGAATTAGCAGGTGCACCACTTGGCATATTATACATAGCAGCAGGTTTCGGACTAGACCAAGCAGTGATTAATTTCGTTTCGAAGAATCGTGAAAAAGGCAATGAAAGCGGTATTAACGATGTTTTACTTACGGCATTTATTCTTCGAATGGGAATTATATTTATTTGTTCATGTTTAATGTTTCTACTATCTGAAATCATTGCTGCTTTTTATGGGGCTACTTTACTTGTCCCTCTATTACGAATAAAAATAATACAATTTTTTGTATCTTCCTTAGGAGGTATTGCTGGAGCTACATTCACTGCTTATCATAAATATGAGTATTCAGTTTATATCTTAGTCTCAAATAGACTGTTATCCTTAGTGATAGTGCCCATTCTAATTATTCTTGGTTTTGGGGTTGTAGGTGCAGCCTTTGGTGAATTAGTTTCAGCAATAGTATTAACAACAGTAACTTTATTTGTTTGGAAACGCTTTTTTCCGCAGAAGACTGAAAAATTTAGATTTAAAGTGACTATAAAGCAGTTGTTATCATATGGAGTTCCTTTAGGCGTAGGGGATATCTTTTATTCAATTCAAGATAATTCTGGAAAACTGATTTTGGGTGTATTTGGACCCCCAGAATGGATTGCCTACTATACTCTGGCATATAATCTTGCTAGTTTCCCAATTAAAATTGCATCAAGCTTGAATACAGCGTTATTTCCCACAATGTCCGAGTTAGAAGGGAGAAACGAGGAAAATTACCTACAAAAAACGTTCAAAATGACTTTTAACTTCTTAACGATACTATCAGTTTTTCTTATTGGAAGCTTCTTGCTATTAACTGAAACAATCATTGTTTTGTTGTATACAATCCAATACCTACCTGCAGTTGTATTAGCACAGATAGTAGTAACTGTTAATCTTCTATGGTATTGGGGAATTCCAACTAACAACCTATTGCTGGCAAAAGGAAAAACCAAGGTCATCACTGCGGGCAATATTGTCAGAGCAATACTAACGGTTTCTCTTGAGCTTCTTTCAATTCCAATTTTTGGTCTTATCGGTGCATGCATCTCAAAGGTTATTGGTATAGCAGCAGATATCCTCATCTTAGTTCTTTATTTCAAAATAAGAACAGATTTCCAGATAGATTTTAGGTTTGTAGCAAAAATGAATCTTATCTTCGGATTCTCTCTTTGTGTTAGCTATATTCTTAACTTACTACTTATTTCTACTTTTCTTATATACGGATTGTTCATTGGGATTTTTCTTGTTTTAGTAATAGTTTTCAGAGGGTTCACAAGAAAAGATTTTATTCTATTGAGCCCTATTCTTGATTTTTTGCCACAAAGCCTTGCACCATCAGCAAAAAAAATTGGATCTTTTATCAATTCGGTTTTAAGAGAAGAAAAACATGAGCAAGAAAAGTAACTGATCAAAAATGATCAAATGGATTCTTCTTTTTTATCTATAAATTCTCTATGCCATAATTCAAAAGTCAGTAATATTGCCAGTTGTTTAGAATAGTTTTCTTTGCCACTCATATGAAGTTCTATCAATTTTTTAATGTAATTTAAATTGAAATATTTTCTAGAAAGTGTCCTCTTATCAAGTAAAACGTCCAAAAAATAATTTTTTAATCTTTTATTACTTCGTAGCCATTTATCATAATCATAAAAATCCCTTGATGGAAAATGCAGATCTATATGGCCTTTACTAAACTTTCGTAATAAATTATAGAACAGAACTTGAAATCTGTTCGACTGTCGACGTAAGAAGGTTCGTAGCGCACTTGCATCAACTAATAAACCCGTTCTTTGCCAAGGTACATTTGCTAGTTTTGGAAACCATTTTTTAAGAGTTTTTTGATATAGATATGCTCCTAATCGTAAGCGCGAAGGAATTTTTAAAAGAAAATCAACAAGGTCATTATCACAAAAGGGAGTCCTACTTTCCCAATACATTCGATCTACTTCGTGACTTTGAAAAATCCAACGTCTATTTGAATTTCGAATCTTGTAGTAGATATACTTGTTTTCAGATACATCATTCAGACTTTTCAGACTATTAAGGAATGACTTTTTTGCTAAATGGATATTCTCGGAGTAGTAGCTTTTTTTGAAAAGATGCTGCAGCATTTGTTTTGAGAAAGTTCTATGAAGTTCTTCAAATAACTTGTTTCTGAAAACAACATCGCTTTCGATATCGAAAAATTCTGGATCTACACGAGAAAGAAACTCATCACCCATATCTCCTGCCATCCAGCAGTCAATATTACACTTAATAATTCTTTTCGCTTTTTCGTATGCATCTAAAGCGACACATACATTTGAACAACACACCATTCCATCTGTTAGATATACTGCATTCTCTGCCAAATCGACGGTAGAGTCTGGAGATAGTTTAAAGAAATAATTCTTTACCCCAATCCTTTTTGAAACGGCATAAGCAAATTTAGCATCATCGCAACGCTCATTTTCACCAAAAGTTAAGGTAATGAAATCTAAGTTTGCATTATTTCTTCTCATCGAGGCTACAATTGTTCTGGAATCGATTCCCCCGCTTAAAGAGACTCCTAACCTATGTTTAGTGCTCATTTGTCTTTTAATGGCTTGTAAGAATAATTTTCCCAATGTTTCTATATAATAATCCTCAGAAAAAGTTTCAGGATCTTCTTGAAATCTAAGTTCCCAGTATTCTTCTATGGAGATTTCATTGTTATGACAGATCATAATGGATGCAGGAGGGAGAAGCATGATTCCTTGAAACAATGTTTTATTACCTAGAAGATATCCTCTCATAAAGAAATCAAAAATAGCCTCATCGTTGACAATCCTCTTAAATGTTTCATCCTCTAAAATTGCCTTTACCTCTGAGGCAAATATCAGACAACCATTATTTAGAGTATAATAAAATGGTCTAGTTCCAATTCGGTCATTGATAATGAATAACTTTTTGTTTTTAACATCACCAATAACTATTATAAACGTCCCATTTAATTTTGAAGCGAATTTTTCCCCATATTCTTCGAATAAATGTAAAACAAACTCTGGATCATTATTATAACAAAAGATGTGTCCTTTCTCAATTAAACTATCTTGTAACTCTTGATAATCAAAGATTTCTCCTTCCATTACAATAAATAAAGATTTATCTTCATTGAAAATCGGTTGCTTTTCTGGATTTACAATCCCTAAACTTACTCTCCCAATCCCTATACTTTCATCAATAAATTGATCAACCTTAAACCAGTTTTTATGCTTGATTACTTTACACATTCTAGAGATTAAATTTGCTAAGTTGATATTTGACTTTTCTTGTATATTGAAGATTCCAACGACTCCTGGCATATCTTCCACCGAAAATCACGATTTAATATCTTGATAGAATTTGATTCAACTTATTTTTAAACTCTAATATCTAAATTTGACTAAAAGACTTGTAGGTATGTTTCGTATTAAATCAGTGGTGATTAATATTTTCAAGAAGAAGCAGAGAATTCTCACATTCACTTTTGATGATGTTCCTGTTTGTACATATTTAAATGGTGTGGTTTCAATTCTCAATCCACTTGATATAAAGGCTACATTTTATATTGCAAAATATTTCGATTTGTATGAATGCTTCGATGCAGGTTTAATTAAAGAACTCCACGAAGTGGGACATGAAATAGGAAATCACACATTAACGCATGTTAATTTTGATGAAATAGCCCAAAATGAAGATTTAATTAAAAAGGAAGTGCTTGAGAATCAGGAATTCATTAAAAATTTAATAGGCGTCACTCCTAAATCCTTTTCTTATCCATATGGTATAGGACATGAAAATAAAATTCTTATAAGATTACTTACTAAACTAAATTTATGTGCAAGAGGAATTAAAGAAGATATCAATGGATTACCCCCAAAAGACTGGTTAAGTTTAGATGCAGTACAAATGTATGAAAAGAAACATCAAGAAAACTTTATACCCAAGATGATAGAACACATTGATAATCTTAAAGCTAGACGATCTGGTTGGTTGATTTTTTATACGCATGATATACAGGACAACTATAGCGAATACGGTTGTAGTCCTTTTGGATTTAAAGCGATTGCAGAGTATGCTAAAAAGTTAGAGAAAAACCAAGAAATCAAAATAAAAACAATTGCAGAAGTAAAATCTGAATACTAAGATGATTTCTGATTCTTTGAAGCAAAGAATTGCGTTAGTATGAACTTCTTATTAATTATCAACCTTTAATTGCCTTTTTAATCGCTGATTTTATGATTTTTTCAGCTTTTTTCACATTATAATGAGTAAAGATAAATTCTCGCGCATTCTTACCTATTTCTAATCTTTCTTCTTTATTTTCTATGATATATAACAAGGCTTCCGCAATGCTCTTATGATCTTCAAAGGGAACTTTAATGACATTTTCATAATCCGTTAGATGTCGTACGCCTGAACTGTCAGATGTTATCAGAGGCAATCCCATCGCCATTGCTTCGATTGCGGAATATCGAAAAGTTCTTCGTGCTCTAGGGTTTGCGCTAAATATCCCTAAACTAACATCAACTGCGTTCAAGAATTTTGGTATAATTTCATTAGGAATTACTCCTGTAAAAATTACATGATTGGAGATTTTTAATTCTTTTACTAGATTCTCAATCTTCTTACAATTTTCATTGAAAGGACCGATCAGCATGAGTTTTACATTTGGATGCATTGAAATAACTTGTGGCAAGGCTTTAATAGCATACTCTAAGCCATGAACTCCTAAAAACGTTCCGTGATACATGACAAGAAAAGCATTACTATCAATTCCGTATTTCTCTCTAATCTCATGCGAATTGAATTTAGCAGGTTCATATAACGCAAAATCGATTAGATTAGGGAAAGGAAAAACCTTTGACGGAGAAATCTCATATGTATTGATAACGTACTTCTTGATGTAGTTTGCAATCAGGACAGATCCTGCTAGTTTTACTGCAAGATATTCAACTAAATGACCTACAATATGATTGAATCCCCCATATCTCCAATAACCTTGTTGGATTTGAGAGTCAACGAAAGTATACCATAGATCAAAAACGATGGGGATGGAGAGAAGTTTTCCTAAGATTACACCTATGATGCCTCTAAAAGGATCGGTAAAACTAAATATCAAATCAAACCTCTTTTTAAATCGACCCATTGACAAAAATAATGTTCTGAATAATCTAAATGGCAAAAAAAGATTATACTTGTTGAATAAACGAGAATCGGAGTAAACAATTACTGGTTTAATATCTTTTATCATTTCAATTTCGTATTTCAATTTGTGTAATACTTCAATTATCACATCAATGCGATTCGCTAAGCATGTTTCAAGTGGTGGATTAAAAAGACATACACGCATAAAGTTTCCCATCTATTCTGTGGTAAATTCAAAGAGTATGAATAGGTGAAGAGCAATTTTCACTCGTTAATGGGTTAATGTGTTTGGATTAATAACTACATCTTCTTTTTTAAATTGTTTTTCCAAGACATAACCATTAATACTGAATTATATGGTGAAAAATTCATGGGAAGGGAAGAAACGCAGAAGGAATACATTGCTAAAAAAATTCCACTGATTAGACCTCTTATTGATAAAGAAGAACTTGAAGCTGTTTGGAAAGTTTTAGAAAGTGGATACTTAGCAAAAGGTCCAACCTCAAAAATGTTCGAAAAAGAATTTGCGGAATATCTAGGAGTTAAACATGCTTCTGCAACAACTTCGTGTACTACTGCTCTACATCTTGCTCTAGTTTGTCTAGGTGTTGGTAACGGCGATGAAGTTCTAGTACCTGATTTTACCTATCCAGCAACTGGTCACGTGGTATTTCATGCAGGAGGTAAACCCGTACTTGTTGATATAGATCTGAGGACTTTTAACATCGATCCAAACAAGTTAGAAGATGCTATTACGGACAAGACGAAGGCTATTATCGTTGTGCATTTATTTGGATGCCCTGCAGAGATGTCACCAATAATGGAAATTGCTGAGAAATATGACCTAGCAATAATTGAAGATGCTGCCTGTGCTATCGGAACACGTTACAAAGGCAAGAAGGCAGGAACTTTCGGGATAGGGTGTTTCAGTTTTCATGCTAGAAAATTACTGACTACTGGAGAAGGAGGAATGCTTGTTACCAATAATGATGAATATGCGGAACGAGCCCATTCAATGAAAGATTTTGGAGTACGTATCGTTTCAAATAACATAACATTCACTCATCCAGGTTATAATTATCGATTAAGCGATGTTCTTGCAGCTATTGGTCGTGTTCAGCTAAGAAAAATTGATAAAATCCTTGAAAAGAGAAAAGAACTGGCGCAAAAATACACAGAAAAGCTTTCAGATATTGAAGGCATCATCCCTCCACATGACGAAGCAAATATCAATCATACATACCAATCATATGTAATATTGCTAGAAAAGGAATATGGAATGACGAGAGACAAATTAATTCAAAAAATGGCTCAAAATGGCATTGAAACTCAAATAGGTACCTATGCTCTCCACCAACAGCCTTGTTATAAATTGATCGCTAAAGATTCATCAAAAAACTTGACAAATTCATTAAAAGCTTTTAAGAATTCTTTGACACTTCCTATGTATCATGATATGACTCTCCAAGAACTAGAGTTTGTTGTTGATTCATTAAAAGAATTTCAAAGAGAATAACTTAATTAAGTTAAAAATAATCGACTGAAGGTAAATTGATGCTTGATTCAGATGTTAAAATTGTAGTAACTGGTGGTGCGGGATTTATTGGCTCAACAATAGTCCAGCAACTTGTCGAAAGAGGATATAACAATATTCTGATTTTTGACAGTTTCATTCGTGGACGACGGAAGTATGTGGAAGATCTTGTGAAGAAAAAAAAGGTTAAAATCATTGAAGGCGATATCCGAAACTATGATCTCCTAGTAAAAACAATTAAAAACTCGAAATACTTATTTCATGAAGCTGCTGTAGCTTCGAACCATTGCATCTCCTTCCCAGAAGATTGTATTAATATAAACATCAGAGGAACTTTAAATGTAATAAAAGCCTCAATAGAAGAAAAAGTAGAAAAAGTGCTTTTTGCTTCTTCTGGTTCAATTTATGGACACCCAATTTATCAACCAATTGATGAATTACATCCTCTAAATCCGCTAACGCCATATTGTATAAGTAAACATGCATGCGAGCATTTTTTCAAGTATTTCTCATTGAAAGGGCTTAGATATATCATCTTTCGATATTTCAACGTGTACGGACCTCGGCAAATACCTGATCCAAACTATAGACCTGTAGTTCCAGAGTTTGTTAAAAACATCCTACAAGAAAAAAGCCCCACAATTTTAGGAGATGGATCACAATCAACGGACTTCGTTCATGTCCGGGATATTGCACAGGCCAATATTCTTGGAATGGAAAGTGATATTTTTAATGAAGTGTTCAATGTGGGTGTCGGCGAAATGGTTCCAATCAAAAAAATATTTGAAATAATTAAAGAAATAATGAAAACAACTATTCAACCAGAATTTAAACAGGCACCAATAATTGTTAAGAAAAGACAAGCAAACATAGAGAAGATTAGTAAACAACTCGGATATAAACCCTCTGTCGACTTGGAAGATGGTCTTAAAGAAACAGTTGATTTCTTACGATCCGAATTAATTTGATATCCTTAACTAAAAAACTACAAAGTCAATTAGACCGTTAGTCTGTATTCTCTTTCTAAATTTAAAGGAATGAACTCTTTCCGACCTACATTTATGCAAAGGTTTTCAACGGGGACATCTGTTTTAAGTTCAATATTCAGTTTTCTTTCATATGATACGTCTAATTCAACTTGTTTTCGTTTTATCCACCATTCGTAAAGTTGCCCTAAAGTTGGTTTCCAAACGTTTGATTTAGAGATGTATTCACATGTTTTCTTGTAGAATTGGTAAGCATCTGGAAACAAAGTAGGATTAAAGTACAGATTATGAAAATTGACAACAAGAACACCATTATATTTCTGGCATATCGAGTTTAGAGTATTGAATACAGAAAAAGATCGGCTTAAGTTCAATTTGTAATGCAAAAAAGTCCAATCTGAGAAGGAAAGAGGGATTTCTAGTATATCTATAAATTGCTTCTGTAAAATGTCGATTGGGCGATAGGGATGACATAACCCTGCGGAAAAACCAAAAAACTCACTATGAGAAATAGATGAATCATATTTATATCCTGCTTGTGCTTGGTATCGCCACGTAAGTGGAGGAATGAAATTCAATCGATGTTGACGGATACCTCTTACATCTTTAAAATGCAATTCAAGATCTTCTTTCTCGTTTTCTAAAGACTCGATATTCTTAAATGAGTTCATTGATCCATGTACGCCAACTTCAGAAGCTCGATTAAGAGTTCTAATTAGTTTTAAGAAAAGTTCATTTGAAATCCCTTCTACAGGGGCAGTTTCCTGATATGTCTTTAAATTTGAGAAAATAAAGAAGGTTGATTGTAAATCTAATTTCTTTTCCAATTTTAAAATCCGTTCAACATTGTCCCCGAAGTTTTCAGATGTATTGATCTTAAATATTTGATCTAGTGCTCTCGTGATAAAGAATTTAATAAGTCGAATATGTTTAATCTTGCTTTTAAGAACTTTTACCATTTCTTGTCTTGCTAAGAAATCTATATCATGACTAATGCATATAGCATGCGTTTTTCCATTTGGCCAAAACCATTTTTGGATTAGAGGTAGTTCTTGGAGCCTATACGTGTTTCTAATTTCTTCTACTAACTCATGGATGTAACTTGTAACTATTGGATTAATAATAAGTTTTTTTGGTGGAAAATTATTATCCCAGAATCCGCAAAATGCTCTAAAAATTTGTTGGTATTTTTCCTTGTTAAAAGCAGATACTACCTTCCCATCTGCAAGTATTTCCAAGTTCTTATGCGGATGTGATGCAGTTTCAAACCTGATGCAAACAATCCGTTCATCAGATTCACCAACAAAATTAAAAGGTAGACCCATCATATTCTGCAGGATTTCTTCAACAACGATGTTGTCCAAATTGTTTTCACTTTGCAGGCATCCAATATTCAACTTCAATTCTTGCAGCAGCTCCCAAACAGAATGAATAGCGTAAATATATTTCAAGTTAAAAATGGTAGATAAGTGTTCTGCTTATAAGTAGTCGTTGAGCAATAAAAAACTAAGAGTGTATGGAGGAGATTATACGGTAGTTAAAGTTGCGGTCGTTGGCGTAGGAAATATGGGAAAGAATCATACAAGAGTTTACAGTGAAATCAAAAACGCTGAACTTGTAGCGGTAGCAGACATAGATCCAAAAGCGGCTAAAGAAATCGCTGAAAGATTTAACATTAATTGGTATTCTAGTCACTTAGAATTACTTAAAAACGAAGTAAGCGATGCGGTAAGCGTTGCTACTCCAACAGCTACGCACTATAATGTCTGTACAGATATTTTAGGTTCAGGAAAGCATGTTCTTGTCGAAAAACCTATTGCTGTAACTCAAGAACAGGCAAAAAAAATGATTAGCATCGCGAATAATAACGAAGTAATTTTAATGGTAGGACATATTGAACGCTTCAACCCCGCAGTACTTAAACTCAAAGAAATGATAGATGCTAATACTTTAGGTGATTTAGTTTCATTATCTGCAAAAAGAGCTGGCTTGTACTGCCCGAGTGGAAGAGCAATTTTTGATGTCGTTTTAGATTTTGCTATTCACGATATTGACGTGATGAGATATTTAATTGGTCACAAAGTTAAATCTGTTTACTCAAAAACTCTGTCAAAGCTCCTTAATCTCACAGATTATGTTTCAGCAATACTTGAATTCGAAAACGGAGTGTATGGAATTATTGAATCTAATTTGTTTACCCCAAAAAAAATCCGAGCAATGCATATCACAGGAACTAAAGGGTACGCAGAAATGGATTTCATTAATCAGGATCTTGAACTATATGGAAATTTAACTAGCATGGAATTTAGAAATTATGAAGATCAGATATTACAATATAGCAACACCGTCATTGGCAGGCCTTATATCCCGAAAAATGAACCTCTTAAAATAGAACTAGAACATTTTCTTGATTGCATTGCTAAGAAGAAAACTCCAATTACCAGCGGAGAAGAAGGTAAAAAAAATTTACAAATAGCTCAAATGATACTAATGTCAGCTAAAGAAAACAAACCAGTGAATCTATTGAAATAGTGCGCGCAGAGAGACTTTTTGCTTTCTAAAGGTGAACTGCAAATATACGAAATGAAAATATATCGGATATATTTGATTTTTTAGTGTCTTAATTGTCACATCTATATTTGAATTATCCAACGCCATTTCTTAAGTTTATTAATATTAAATGCATCTACCTAATGATTAAGTCGTGGATTGAAGAAAACAATTCTATGGGTGATGTTCCTTGACAATCATTGTAACTGGTTCTGAAGGATATATTGGTTGGCCAACTGTACTAAGGCTTGCCATTAAATACCCTGATGAGAAAATCATTGGCATTGATAATGAAGCAAAAGGGCAATGGTCTCACGAGCTTGACGTATGGAGCGCAATACCGACCTATTCAATGAAAACTCGAATAAACACTTTTGAAAAAATTTTTGTGCAAAAAAATATTTCATACAGGAACTTTGATCTCAGAAATCGCCGAAAACTCCTGAATTTGCTAATAGAAACAGAGCCACACGCTATTGTTCATTTAGCTGCACAGCCTAGTGGGCCATTTAGTATGTTAGATGCAGATCATTCAATTCTTACGCAAATGAATAATCTTGGTTCAACACTTTCTTTAATTCACTGCATTAAGGATGTGGTACCAGACGCACATCTAATAGAAACAACTGGAATGGCTTTGTACGGGCTTGAAATCCCTGATTTTTATATGGAATTAACTACTGCAGGATTTTACGGATTTCCTGAAATAGACGCAATTGATTGGTATCATTTGTCTAAAGTCTTCGATTCAAACAATATGCGTTTTGCACAGTTAGTCTACGGTTTAAGTATAACAGATTTCAGAATTGGAATTGTTCATGGTTCTCAAACTAAAGAGACATGCATAGATGAGAACCTAGCAACTTCTTTCTATTTCGATTTTTGGTTTGGAACATTATTAAATAGATTTTGTGCTCAAGCTAGTGTTGATTATCCTTTAACAGTATATGGAAAGGGAGGGCAAACAAGAGCCTACATCTCCCTAAATGATGCGGCAGAAATGATCTTTAATGCAATTGAAAACAAAGTAGAGGGAGAATACAGAGTAATTAATGCATTTGTCGACTGTGCGAGTGTTCAAGAGATCGCAGAGAAGATACAACGTGCTGGAAAGAATATTGGTATGGATATTGCAATAATGAGAGTTCCGAATCCAAGAGTTGAAATCGAAGAATGCTATGCCCCAGAAGATACAGGATTAACATCAATTGGATTTGAACCAAAAGATACAATAGATAGCAACCTTGAAACGATCCTTAAAGATTTAACAAGATATAAAGAACGAATCATTGCTAAAAAGGACAAATTTCTCCCCCGTGTTTTACGAGAAAAAGCAAAAATTGAAAAATAAAATAGATAAGACTGATTCTTTAAAAGACGGAAGTCAATTAAATGCCAGTCATTGAATTTGTTTTCTATTCAACATTTAAAAGAATAACAGGAGAAAAAAAGATTTCAATGGAAGTTGGCTCAACTGTAAGAGATGCTATTGACGCCTTAATAACAAAATATGGATATGAAATGGAAAAGTTTCTTCTAGAGCCGACAGGAATAATAAAACGTAGTCTTATTTTCTCTCTAAATGGCACTGATATCAGAAAACTGAAAGGATTTAACACTTCCTTGAAACCTGGAGATTCGATAGCCTTGGTTCCTGCTGTTGCAGGAGGTCATAACTAAAAATCATGAAAATCAAATCATCCACCTTACACACTTTTAATTTAAAGAGAAACTTGTTTTCAAAAGTTTGAGGTGAAGAATGATTGTCAAACAAACTTGCAATTAATGGAGGAACTCCAATTCGCATTGACAAAGTCCCTTTGGCTAAGCCTTATATCGGTGAGGAAGAAATAGAATCAGTTGTTAAGGTTTTACGTTCTGGAATCATGACAAGTGCGACTGGAAAAGGACCAAGAGCTACAGAGTTAGAACAAAAGTATTCTCAATATAATAACGTCAAACATGCAGTTGCCTGTGGTAGTGGCACAGCAGCGTTACATGTTGCATTAACAGCATTAGGTATAAAACCAGGAGATGAAGTAATTACAACTCCTTTCAGTTTCATCGCATCAGCAAATGCTGTTTTACTAATTGGTGCAATTCCAGTTTTTGTAGATATAGACCCCCTTACATATACAATAGATCCAGATCAGATAGTAAATTCGATCACTTCAAAAACAAAAGCAATTATCCCTGTGCATTTATTTGGATGTCCTGCTGAGATGGATGCTATTACAGATATTGCTGACAATTATAATCTGTATATTATTGAAGATATTGCCCAAGCACATGGATCACGATATAAGGGCAAAATGGTGGGTACATTTGGCGATATTGGCTGTTATTCGTTTTATGCAACAAAAAATATTCATGCTGGTGGAGAGGGAGGTTTGATTGTTACTAATGATGATGAACTCGCAAATCAATGTAAAATGATGATGGCGCATGGACAAGGAGCAAGATATAAACACAACCTATTAGGGTTCAATTATCGAATGACAGAGATGTCTGCAGCCATAGCATTAACACAATTTGAGCGTCTAGAGTACTTTAACAAAAAAAGACAGGAAAATGCTAAAATATTAGACGAAACGTTACAATCCCTGAAAGGGATTAGCGCACCTTATAAACCAGATTATGTAGATCATGTTTATCATCTATATGTTGCAAAGATTTTAGAAAATTCAGGTTGGAATCGAGATGAATTTATTACAGCTTTAAACGCTGAAGGAATTGGCACTGCAGAGGTATATCCACTTCCTATTTATAAACAACCAGTTTACGAAAACATCAATGACCCAAAAGTGAATTGGGCAGCAAATATTTGTATATACCCTGATTATTCACAAACAAAATGTCCAGTTACTGAGAAACTTTGTCAGCAATTAATTCAGTTACCAGTTCACCCAAGTTTATCTGAAGAGGACTTGTACGACATAATAAAAGCTTTGGAAAAATTATTTACTGAATAAAATTGCTACATTCTACAGCAAACTCTGTGAATGGTAATTCTTCTTAATCTAGCGTGGTCTGTAATGTTTGTAGAACCAAAATATGGTTGTTAGTGATCTAAGATTCGTAATAAAGAAAATGTATAAAAAAATAACTAATTTTTCAAATCTAGAAAAGATTCGATCTTTAAGGGAGTTTAAATAATTAAATCGCCTTAAATATGACCACTTCATTGATCTACATATGAACTTAAGCTTAAGCTTTACATAATCCATACCCATTTTTCTTTCAAACAAAAAGTCACCATGCGCATAACCCATTGACTTTTTTACTAAAAAAATTGGATCTTCAGGCCACCAGTGATACACTTTCAAATCTTTAGAATACAAAACCTTTTTTTTGGATCTTCTTAGTCTATAAACAAATTCGCTATCTGCTCCTGTCGCTAAACGGTCATCAAAGCCATTAAACTCATTAAATACTGATTTTCGTACTACAAAGTTTTTGGTATCGCCCCAAAAATCCTTAGAGGTCATGGTCAGCCGTGCACATTCTCCGTATACCCATAAATTTTTTTGTTTTGTTAAATTTCCTGATCCTTGGATTGCATCAATCTTATCATTAAAGAATGCTTTTTCAATTTTCTTTAACAAATCCTTCTCATATACACAGTCTGCATCTGTAAAAAACAAGATTTCTCCCTTAGATTGACTTACCCCCAAATTTCGTGATGTATAGGCGTTCTCTTTATTTTCTCTTCGAATTATTTTTACTGGAAATTTCTTTATAATTTGTGGCGTTGCATCTGTTGAACCATTGTGGATAACTATAATTTCAAATCTATTTTTTGGATAATTCTGTCGCAATAATGATTGTAAACATTGCCTAATAGTCAAAGCAACATTGAATAGAGGAATTATAACTGATATTTTGATTTGTGATGTCACTGTTAAGACCCTAAAACCCCTTATTTATCGAAATCAAATTATATTTCAGATTTTATGATATTTAAGGCAAAGAAAAACGTAAATTAGATATCTAAAATTCATATTAATCAGAATATAAAAGAAAATCTTTATTTTTTCAATAGTTGAATAGCTTTGCCTTTTCATGAAGTCAAGATAAATTGATATGCAACGAATTGTCCATTTTGGAGATCTAATACCATATACAATTTTTTTTCTAATAGAATCCTGTCGCATTTTTCTATCTATTAAAAAATCACCGAAAGCATACTTAATAGCACTCTTAAACAGTAAAACTATGTTCTCAGACCATTGATGGTAGACTCTCAAATTTTCGTCATATATAATGTGTTTTCTATTTTTCCGTAATCTATAAACGAATTCTGCATCTCCTCCAGTTGAAAATCGTTCATCAAATCCACCTAGCTTACTGAAAACGGATTTACGAACCGCAAGATTTTTTGTATCTCCCCAAAAAAAGGACTTTGTCATTGGTTGTCTTGCACACTCTGCTTGTACCCAGATGTTTTTTTGCTTTGTAAGATTGCCAGGGCCTTGAATGGCATCAATCTTGGTATTTTCGAACCTATTCTTAATTCTTGTCAACCAATCACGCTCATGAATGCAATCAGAATCTGTGAATACCAAAATCTTGCCGTTTGCTTGTTTCGCTCCAAAATTTCTTGCTTTATATGGTCCGCTTCTACTTACTTTCAAGGTCTTTAAAAAGTAGCCTTTTACTATTCTAACTGTATTATCAGTTGATCCATCATCAACAACGACTATTTCGACTTGTTTTTTGGGAAAATCTTGATGTATTAATGAATTTAAGCATCGATCTATCGTTAATGAAGAATTATACGTCGGGATTATAACAGTCATGTCGATAGTTTTAATTACCATCAATTAACACCATGCACCCGAACAATAGGTTATTGAGCGGTGTTCTTTTTTGAGTCGAATCGATTTTCAGCAGATCTCTCAATATAAATTAAATCTAAAGGAGTACAATTAACCTTTTGTTGAAAAATCACTTCCATTATAAGATTTAATGAACAAATAGATGTTAATCCGATCTAAAAAGATTTAAGTATAGGGTTTATGTCGCAGATAGCATGGAATCACAACCCCCAAAATCAGAACGTATCGTAAAAAATATCTTTAAAGGGACCGTCTCAACACAAATACTCCAAATTTCAACAGTCATACTTAATATAATTTATTCAATAATTTTGTTGCGCTTACTTCCGCCAAGAGAGGTTGGCCTGCTAGAGTTATCAGGTGCGCCAATCGGAATATTATTCATTAGCACAAATTTAGGGCTTGATAGTAGCATAATTCATTTTCTTTCAAAATCAAAAAGAAATACTGAATCTTCCGTTAAAGACATTATGTTTACAGGTTTTGCCTTACGCATGACGGCAGTCCTTTTTTGTGCAATATTACTCCTTTTCTTATCAGAAAACGTGGCAATCTTCTATGGAGAACCGCTTATCGCCACCTTATTACGAATAAAGGCGCTTCATTTCTTTGTGTCCTCTTTAGGAGGTATAGCAGGGGCAACATTTATTGCGTATCACAAATACGAATATTCTATCTATATTTTAGTATCTAATCAACTTTTAACTTTGGTTGTAGTTCCTCTTCTGGTCATTCTTGGTTATGGAGTCATAGGTGCAGCTATTGGTGAATTAATTGCAGGTACAGTATTGGCTGCTGCTACTTTGTTAGTGTGGAAGAGGTTTTTTCCAAAAGATGGCGCAGATTTTCATTTTAAAGATACCACGAAATATTTATTAGCTTATGGAATGCCATTAGCAGTTGGCGGTGTTTTTTCTTCGATTTCGACAAACTCTGGAAAACTTATTCTTGGAGCATTTGGCCCACCAGACTGGGTTGCGTATTATTCACTCGCGTATAATATTTTCAATTTACCTTTAAAAGCAGCATCCACTACAAGTACTGCGCTATTCCCAACTATGTCTGAACTTGAAGCTGAAAAAGATGGTAATTACTTAGCAAAAACATTTCGTCTGATAACTAAATATTTAGCAATTATATCTACCGTTCTTGTCGGGAGCATCTTAATATTTGCAGATCAAGTAATAGTTTTGCTTTATACCCAACGCTACTCGCCTGCTATATTGTTAGCACAAATTATGGTAATCGGTAATGCGTTTCGGTTCATTGGTATTCCTATTGGAACTTTGTTATTAGCACAAGGCAAGACTAAAATTCTTACAATATCTAGTGGAGTTAGATTAGTAACGACAATTATTCTAGAAATATTGCTAATTTTAAATTTTGGTTTGATTGGCGCAAGTGTAGCGAAAGTACTTGGTTCATTATCATCAACCATCTTCTTAATTTTGTTTACGAAAAGTAGGCTGAAACAAGTTAGCATCAATTTTAATTATTTGATAAAAATTCTTTGTATTTTTGCTTCTTCATGTGTGATTAGTTTTCTGCTCATTGATTTACTTACCTCTTTTGGCTCATTCGCTTTGTACTTAGTTCTTTTCATACTTTTTGTAATTATATTTAGAGGATTTACAAAGCAAGATCTCGCCATGTTAGCTCCAGTGTTAGACTTCTTTCCTCATAGACTTTCTTTGTTTATGAGAAGATTAGGTATGCTTTTTTACTCTATTTTACGTGGTGAAGAACAATAGTTGTTATTTACTATCATACGGATCATCATCTTCTAAGAAATGCCAAATTTCTATCCTTACTCTTGGACTGAGCCTCCTTCGGTGGTTTAAGATGGACCTACAAATAGATATGTGTAAATTTGTAAATGAAAAAGAATGGAATTCTGTCGTCTATAATTCTAAGCATGGTTCAATATTTCATACTATTGACTGGGTTAATCTCCTCGAAAAAGAATATGGCAGAAAAGTATTAATTGGGGCTTGGTTGAATGGAAAATTGGTGGGGGTTTTTCCTAGCATTTTAGGTAACAGGGATTTTTTTACCAAGTACCCCTTTACTAAACATATTAGATCATTCAGGCTAGGTTGTGATCATGGAGCGCCCGTTTCAATAGTTGATAATCCTAAAATCATCATCGAGATGCTTTTTAAGTTTCAAGAAACAGCAAAAAACGTAGCAGATAAAGCAACAATAGTAACCCCATTGAATTGGAACTACGAATCTGAAATTGAAACACTTGGCTTTAAGAAACGTGTAGCCTCGACTTTTATAGTTAATTTAAGAAAATCATGGGAGGAACTCTGGAGCAACTTAGAGAGAAATGTTAGAAGAAATGTTAGAAACGCGATTAAGAGGGGGCTCACCGTTAGATTTGCAAAAAATAAATACGAAATGGAAAAATATCATGAAATGCGCTTAGATACGGCAAGCAGGCAGGGATTAGATCCCGATCTTCGTTCAAAAACCTTCTACTATAGTGTATGGAACAGATTATGTAGAAAAGGATTAGCAAAAATCCTTCTTGTTGAATTTAATGGCGAGATAATCTCTGGTGCAGTAATTTTATTATTTAAAAAGATGATTACAGGATTCTGTAGTGTAACACTTACCAAGTATCGAACTTACCAGCCACATAGTCTTCTTAATTGGCATATAATTGAATGGGGCAAAAATAACGACTTTGAATACTTTGATCTTGGCGGAGGGTTATACAATCAAAATCTATATAGATTTAAAAGAAAATGGGGAGGAGAACTAAATAGTTATTATATTTTTTGCAAAGATTACCCCTCTATGAAATACAAACTTTCAAAGTTGTATTATTGGATTAATTACAGACTTTCAGCGTCGTATTACGCGATTCGTCGCACACTTTACAAATTGAAGAAAAGATTTATCAAAAAGAGAATTTCCCAATTCTAGTCTTCTTTGAATTTTTCTTAATTTTTAAGAGATACTTTCTGACCGTATAATCGTTGTAAATTGCCTTTAGAAGTGTAATAAATGATCTATTATGAGAATGAAAAGAATATGTATTTAAAATGGTTCTTGAAATTAACGTAGAGGGATGCTAAGCATGCGGGTTAACAAATTTTTACCCACAAAAGAGAATTGGAAAAAACTTCGTGAATTCTATAATTCATTAACCGAAGAGAAGGAAACATTCCAACGTGATCCGACCTCTGACACCTGGCCGACCTTTAGACGGGCAAAAACTTTGTTTGTTAGTTGGTTTTCAAATAAAATTGTTGGGGTAGCAGGACTTAACGAACAAAATAATGCCTTTGTAATCATAAAAAAAGAATTTCAGGGGCAAGGATTGGGGAAGAAAATCATTTCAGCCTGTAATCGCGATATTAGTCGATTAGGATTCAAAAAAATTCGCGCAAAAACCTTTAATCCAATTGCCTTTCATGTACTTAAAAAAGAAGGCTTTAAGGAACTCTATACTGTAAAAAATGTAAGATATTCTGGGCGATCAACACCAAAAACTGTGCACTATTTTGAGTTACCCCTTTCAAATATGACAAAACTAACATTTCCGTTTAGAAATATTGCTTATATTTTATATGCTAAAATTTGGAGATCATGGCGAAAATAATGATATTAATAACTTAGTAAAGTGAGCCAATATAACCTTTTTGGCGTTTCTATTAGCTATAAAAGTTTTCAGGAAAGATTCAATTTGTTTAAAGTAAAAGTGTTGAAGACCATAGATGAAATAGAAAAAGAAGTAATCGATTCACTCAGTGACGATGGGTTTCTTACTTATGGGTGGTTCAAAACCCTTGAAGCATCCAAACCTTTTAAAATTATCCCGAAATATTTTGTTGTTTATGAAGAAGCTAAAATAATAGCCATCGCACCTTGCTTCATTCAGTACAGTGCGCAATATTTTACTTTGGAAGATCTATTGTTTCTACTTAAAAGACTAAGGAAAGTGCATAATCACTTAGGTTTTTTTAAACCACCTTTAATTTGTTATTCTCCAAGTTCATTTCATAGCATTATTCTATTAAAAAAAGATTTCAATGCACGGCTGATTCTTGATTTAATATTGAAAAAGATTGATGAGGTCTGTAGAGAACAGAGAATCTTGTTTAGTTCTTTTCTCTTTGTCTCTGAATTTGACAAATTGCTAATAAAAAATCTTCCGAACTTCGGATATTCAAAAATTGCTTTGTCGCGGACGGCGTATCTAGACATTAAATGGTCAAGTTTCGATGATTATGTTGCAAATCAGCCACGCAGGATTAGGAAAAGGATTCGAAGAGAGATCAAAAAAAATAGAGAATTTGGGGTAATCATAGAACAGAATGACGATTTCCATTCTCTTTCGCCAATACTATCCGATTTGTATTCAAATCTTTTCTTAAAGTACAAAGGTAAAAAAAGCCCTCTTCATCCCTTATTTTTTGAGAAACTAAACGAATACGCTAAAAGCAATGCAAGAGTATTCACTGCTAAGAAAAATGGCAAAATTATTGGTTTTTCTTTATGTTTAAGACATAAGAAAAC